>Ga0213870_1000021_pt1 | contig 89285 bp, 96 predicted proteins | sample WICALVC2017_Meta_FD_160119 | JGI IMG/M metagenome (GOLD analysis project Ga0213870, IMG submission 160119) | Freshwater microbial communities from subterranean cave lake in Wind Cave National Park, South Dakota, United States - WICALVC2017 | ecosystem: Environmental > Aquatic > Deep subsurface >...
ATTCTTGGATACTTCGTGTCCCAGTCGCCCTTGAGTTCTGGGTCCTTTGTTGCAAAACTGGAAAGCTCCTTTTCAAGAGCTTCTTTTTTTAGTTGCAAGGTTTTCTGAAAACTATCTATTGTTTCTTTGTCCATAGATATTATTGATTTTGCGCCAGAAGATCAATCGCCTGCTTCATACTTTCTAATGACGTGGTGAAGATGAGCGTATCGTTCACTATAGCATATACAATGCCAAAGTCTTTCACGGAAAAAGTCTGAAAGCGAATTGCAGTGTTTTGATAAGAGGTCTGCCTGAAAAAAGGAACATACGCCTTCCCCTTCTGTCCAACGACACCCCAGAGAGTTTCAAGGTCTTTTTCCATGTTCCCTTCCCACTGTTGGAGCATCTCCCGAGCCCCTTGTGAACTCTGAAGCTGAAAAATAAATCCCAAACGCTTTTTGTCCTGAGAAACAAAAGAGAATACCGTAAATTCATCTCGGATAATTTCCTTGAGTTGAGAGGGGAAAGGAAACTCTGATACCTTGTCTTTCACAAGAATTTTTGTGAGCCCCGGAGCGTCTTCTTTTGCGAGTAGTGTTTGGGAAAGAGACAAGAGAGAAGGTTCTGCCCCGTCATTCGACGGGGCAGTCGGGTCGGATGACCCGACTGGGGCTGGAGCAGGCGCTGGAGCCGGGGCGGGAGGTGTTTTTGCCTTGCTGTTCTTCTGCATATTCCATACCGCAAAGGCTGTAATGTTGACGAGTATAAAGGTAACGCCTAAAATCAGAGCGACTCTGATAAATACCTTGTCAAAGTGGCGAGGGCCTCGTAAAGGAGTCTCCTTTGGAGTGCTGGCGGGCATCAGAGAGGAATCTTTGGGCTCGGGCCCGCCTGCGCTCGAGGCAGGCGAAACCAGGTTTCTGCCGGAAACCTGGTTTCCAAGCCCTACAATCTTTTCGCGCTCTTTTGTTGCCTCTTCTTCCCGAAGCAAAGCCACGTCTTTTGCCATAGTGCGAACCTCCTTGCGCTTGAGGAATTCCACGGTTTCCTCTGGCCCCTGTTTTTCAATTGGATGCTCTGGAGTTTGTGGCATCTTTTAAAGAAAGATTAAGTCTGCCTTGTTCATCAATCTCAATGACTTTTACAGGAATCACGTCTCCTACTTTCACCACGTCAGTCACCTTGTTGACTCTGTGAGGAGCAAGTTGCGAGATGTGCACCAATCCCTCGTGGCTGCCTGCGAATTCCACGAACGCTCCAAATTCCATAATCCGCCTTACCTTCCCCTCGTACATTTCTCCGACTTGCACGTCTCGAACCAAATCCTTAATAACCTGCAATGCTTTGGTGGCAAGGTCTGCGTTTTCCCCTGTCACGAATACCTTGTTTGCTGTGTCATCAATGTCAATTTCTACGGTATAGTCAGCCGTGATCTTGTTGATTGTCTTTCCTCCAGGTCCAATGAGCAGCCCTATCTTGTCTGGGTTGATATCCATTGAGAACACTCTTGGAGCAAGAGGAGAAAGCTGAGCCCTTGGTTTCTCAAGCGTTTTTATGAGAACATTTTTAATGATGTCTTCTCTCGTCTTCTTTGCCTGAACCAAAGCCTGCTTGAATATTTCTTGGCTTATCCCCCGTATCTTCACGTCAAGCTGAAGAGCGGTAACGCCGACTTGGGTGCCAGCTATCTTAAAGTCCATGTCTCCGTGATGATCTTCAGGGCCTTGGATGTCTGTCAAAAGCTTCCAGTTATTGCCCACAGACATCAGGCCCATTGAGATGCCGGCCACTGGATTCTTAATAGGAACGCCTGCGTCCATTAAAGCCAATGAAGAAGAGCAGCAAGAAGCCATAGACGTGGACCCGTTGGAAGACAATACTTCGGTTACGATTCTCATGGTGTACGGGAACTCGTCAAAGCTGGGAATCACAGGAAGCAAGGCTTTTTCTGCAAGCATGCCATGGCCAATTTCTCTTCTTCCAGGGCCTCTCAAGGGCTTTACTTCTCCTGGCGCATAGGGAGGAAAGTTATAGTGGTGGAGGAATCTTTTTTTGCCAATAAACTCCATGCCCTCAAGCAGTTTTTGGTCTCCAGGAGCTCCCAACGTGAGAATGGAAAGGGTTTTTGTCTCCCCTCTGATAAACAGGCCAGAGCCGTGAGTTCTCGGAAGCATTGCAACTTGAGCGCTCAGTGGCCTTATTTGTTCAAGGCCTCTGTCATCCACGCGCTTTCCCTCCTTGAGAACTCCTTCGTGCACGAGCGAGTCAACCTCTTTTTCAAAGAAGTCCTTTGCCGCGTTGTTAGAAGCCTGGCTTCTAACAGAATTTGCAAACTCAACAAGTTCGCGGGATAGTGCGTTGACCCCTTGCATACGGGTCTGTTTATCTCCTTGGAACAGAGCTTTCTGCAGCTTGTCTCCGAGAAAGTCTTTGAGCTCTTTTTCAAACGATTCTTTTTCTGCAGGCTCTGTAAGAATAATTTTTGGCTTCCCGCTGGATTCCTGCAGCTTTTCAATAAATTCAATGGTTGTGAGGAGAAAGGGCTTTGCAAAAGAGAGCGCGTCTTCAAGCACAGACTCCTCAACTTCATTCCCTGCTCCTTCAATCATGTTGAGGGCAAGGTCGTTTCCTTCTTTTGTTCCCGCAAATACAATGTCTAAATCGCCTTTTGATCTTTCTTCATAGCTTGGGTTGAGAATAAAATTTCCTTCTACTCTTCCAACCCTGAGCCCTGCAATAGGCCCTTGCCAAGGGATGTCTGAAAGAGAAAGCGCGGAGGACGCTCCGAGCAATCCCAAAATGTCAGGGTCGTTAACCCCGTCCCACGAGAGACACGTGGTAATGACCTGCACTTCTCGTTTAAGATCTGCAGGGAACAAAGGCCGCACAGCGCGGTCTACAAGCCTCGCAGTGAGAATTGCTTCGTCTGTAGGCCTGCCTTCTCTTCGTACAAAACGGGACCCCAAAATCTTTCCTGCTGCGTAGAAGCGCTCTTCATAGTCTACAGTCAAAGGGAAAAAGCCCATGCTTGAGCTTTCAAAGGGAGACATCACCGCCGTTATGAGGGCAACGGTATCGCCCGCCCTCATGAGTACTGCTCCGTTTGCTTGCCCAGCAAGGTCAGTCTTTTCAAACGAGATTTCTTTGTCTTTAAGTTTTAGTGAAACAGGGGAACCGGCCATTTTCTTTTTTGTTTCAGCAGGTATTTATCTGCGGGAGCTTCAAGGTCTATAAACTCATCAGCGACTTCTCTAATCTTGCTTGAGGTGGATTTTCCAAATGCCATTGCTTCCACGCGCTTGCCGTGGTTTTGCAGGTATTCTATCAAAGGAGCAAAATCTCCGTCTCCTGAAACAATAACCATTGCGTCAACGCTGTCTGAAGTTTTGATTGCGTCAACTGCGATGCCCACGTCCCAGTCTGCCTTTTTGAGACCGCCATAATACTCTTGGAGGTCTTTGACTCTTGTTTCAATTCCAAGATTGGTGAGCGCGTCAAAAAACGGTTTTTCTTCACCTGTTTTGGTGCGCACCACGTACGCAAACGCGCGGATGAGTTTTCTTCCTGCAACCGCGGTCTTTAAAATCTCTCCAAAGTTCACCCTTGACTGGTACAGGTTCTTTGCAGAGTGGTACATGTTCTGCACGTCAATGAAGACTGCCACTCTTTGGTCTTTGTTCTTAAGCGTTGCCGCCATGTATTTACGCAGTCTTTAAGCCGAGTTTTTTCGCGAGAGCCGCATAGCGCTTTGGGCTTTCTCCTCTTAGATACGCCAGGAGTGTTCTTCTCTTGGCAACCTGGCGAAGCAGGCCTCGTTTTGAGGAGAAATCCTTAGGGTGCTTCTTGAGGTGGGAGATCAATCTCAAGATCTCTTCTGAAAGCAGAGCAACCTGAACCTCTGAAGACCCAGAGTCGGTTTCGTGAACCCTATGCGTTTCAATAACCTTTTGTTTAGCTTTTTGCGTAAGCATATCTGTACCATACCTTAAACAACAAAAAACCGCAAGACGCGTGTTTACCCCGCTAAGGGGAGATAACTTTTATGTCCCTCATTGGGAAGTCGCTCCGGTTGTTCGTCACGAGGGCGAGATTATGCTGTTTCGCTTGAGCAGCCAGAAAACAGTCAAGCAGCCTTACTTTTGATGTCTGGAGAGATGTGGTACGGTAGTAAGCTGCAATACGAGCGGTTTGGCCGTCAATGGGGATGGGCGAGAAAGATTGCACAATTTCTTCAAATACCTTTCGTTCTTCTTGTAAGGCGCGTGGAAGAAATTCTGCTACCACAATTGGTGAAAGAGCAACGCCATTACTACGGACTACCTTCTGTAAAAATGAAACATCCGGCTCTTTCCCGGCAAAAGCTCGAATATAGACATTCGTGTCAACCAGAAACCGCATGGAGGTAATCTACGCCTCGCGATCTTCGCGCATGGCGCGTTGCCATTGTACAACATCAAGCCCTTCCCAGCCGCTCTTTCCCACAGTCCTAATTTTTCGCGCAAGCAATGCCAAATCGGCTTTTTTCTCCTGTCTCTTCGCAAGACGTTCTTTTGCGGCCTCGCGCAGGTATTCAGCCAAGCTCTCGCCCATAGCGCGGCGAGCCCCTTCAATCTCTTGCCTAAGTTTTGCGGGAAGAAGAATTTGTGTCCGAAGGTTATTTATCATACATCATCATTCTACATCACGAAAAAGGGTTGTCAATCCCTTCGCAAAAGAATATCCGTTGGTGCCCCCATCGCGACTCGAACGCGAAACCTTGATCTTAAGAGGATCCTGCTCTACCAATTGAGCTATGGGGGCGTGCTGGTTTCCTACTTCACTGGACACCAAGACTTGGTATCTGTCAAGCTCTTGAGGCTAAAATCTGTGACGCTAAAATCTGGATTGCCGCCTATGGCGATGAACAACGTGTTTAGTAATAGCCCTGAAGCGTATATAATAATGAGGCCCACAACGACTGCAGTCAAGACAGACTTTGCTTTTCCCAACCTTGTAGGGTCTCCTCCTGCAGTCATGAGGAGGAACCCTCCTATAACAATAAGAACGGTTGCGACGATGGGTACGATACCAGCTCCTAATGGCGGGGGAAGTAGAAAGAAATTTATTATATTTCCCCCAAGTACGAAAATATGGCACAGTCCGCACGGATTTCCCGGCTCTCCGCACGGGATAAGGCCTGCTGCATTTGTGCCAAACGGCAAAAGAGCAAGCGCCAAAAATGCTATAGCAAAAAGAGGAAATAGTTTTTTCATTCTTTTCATGTAGCTTAACACAGTTTTCATAACAAAACCAAAAGAAAAGTCCTGGGGGGGCTACCCAGGACTTCTACTAAGGCAGGGTGTGTTTTCCTAATTCGTGATCGCTATTTTCTCTGTGAACACCCCTTTTACATCCGGGCGCGTGGCGATGGATATGAATACTCGCATGTCTGGCTGGAGTTGTTGAAGGAGTGGCTCTTCCACCCACACCCCCTGCTTATTTCTCTGCCAGATCACCACTGGATGGCGGAAGGGTATTTTCAACCCCCCATCAATCACAATAAAGTCTTTGTCGACTTCTTTTATGAAAGCGGTGACGCCCACGGTTTTTTGATGGCGATCGAACACGTTTTCGTGGTCGATTCTTACGGCCCATGCCGAGACCAGCAGAGGGCCCCTCTCAGATTTTGTTACCTTACCGGTGAGATTTACCACCTGGAGGGGCGCAAGGTCTGTACAGACGAGTTGATGAGAGCCTTGCGATTCTCTGGTTATGACAGAGTCTTTCAGTTCTGCAATAACCACCACTTCCCACAGTTCTGGGTTTTGGGCATTGGGTAAGGGGTTATCTTGAAACACCAACGCCAGATTTCCCTTGTCACAATCCACCCCTTGGATTGCCATTGCACCCCACCCTTGTACACTCCCGCTACGCTGGGAGGAGGGTAAAGCCGAGGCTCCTCCTACTGCAAGGAGTAGTAGGACCAACAAGGGGACTCCAATCCACCCTGGTATTCTAGGCATTCTGCGTATCATTTTTCCCTCTCCGCAATTTAGACTTGTGCCAAGTTTAAGCTACACCTCTTATATAACCGAGTCAAGCACAACCAGCACAAAGATATTGTGCGCCCGCCGCGACTCGGGGAGTGATGAACACTCCCCGCCCCGTGTTCATCACGGGGCGAACCCCTTGTGCCTTCGCCAGGATTCGAACCCGGAATACAACGTCCGAAGCGTTGCGTGATATCCGTTTCACCACGAAGGCATTGTGAAGTAATCCTATCATTTTGAATTGAAAAATTCAATCATTTCGGTTAGGATGAAGCCATTATGGATATTCCAAAAGAAGTACAATCTGTTGTTTCTCTTCTTGAGAAAAAAGGCTTTGAGGCATACATTGTGGGCGGGTGCGTAAGAGATCTGCTCTTAGCAAGGGAGCCTGAAGACTGGGATGTTGCAACTCAGGCAAAGCCAGAAGAAATTCAGGCACTATTTCCAGACAACTTTTACGAGAACAAGTTTTTCACCGTAACGGTCCAGACGCAAAGCAACAACCCCAAACTCAAAGAGATTGAGGTGACAACGTTCCGGTCTGATATGAAGTATGGGGACCGCAGGCACCCCGAAGAGGTGCAATATGCAAAGACTATTGAAGAAGATCTTGCGAGGAGGGACTTTACAATCAATGCGATGGCCTTAGGGAAACCAGGTTTCTTAAGGAAACCTGGTTTCCAAATCGTTGATCCTTTTGGCGGACAGAAAGACTTACAGGCAAAACTCATCCGCGCAGTGGGAGACGCGAACGAAAGATTTCAAGAAGACGCATTGCGCATGATGAGAGGAGTGCGCTTTGTTGCAACCCTGCCTGCCGGCCAGGCAGGCCTGGGGTTCAAGCTTGAAGAAAAAACGAGCAAGGCAATTGAAAAAAATTCAGCTCTGCTCAAAGAGATTTCCCAGGAGCGAATCCGAGATGAGTTCGTGAAGACTATCATGGGACAAAGAGCGGCAGAGGGCATAGAAAAATTGAGGGAGCTTAAGCTTTTACAACACATCATTCCCGAGCTTTTAGAAGGCTGGAACGTGACCCAGAACAAGCACCACATATATAATGTATGGGAACACAACCTGCATTCTTTGGAGTACGCGATTGCCAAGGGCTGGGGGCTGCGTGTGCGCTTGGCAGTGTTGCTTCATGATGTGGGCAAACCCAGAACAAAGCGCGGGGAGGGCCCAGACGCTACATTTTATAACCACGAAGTAGAGGGGGCAAAAATGACGAGGCGAATTCTCTCTCGCCTAAAGTTTTCTCGCGAGGATATTGAGAGGATTTCTGACCTTGTGCGTTATCACATGTTCTACTATAACGTAGGGGAGGTAACTGAGTCTTCGGTTCGCAGGTTACTGTCAAAAATAGGGCCAGAAAACATGGAAGAACTTTTGCAGGTTCGCATGGCAGATAGAATTGGCTCTGGGGTGCCCAAAGCCCAGCCCTACAAGCTCCGCCATTTGAGGTACATTATAGACAAGGTTTCCCAAGACCCAATTTCAGCAAAGATGCTGAAACTCAATGGCGACAATGTGATGGAACTTCTCAAAATCTCGCCAGGGCCAAAAGTTGGCTGGGTTCTAACTATTCTTTTGGCTGAGGTGTTAGATGACCCTGCAAAGAACACAAAAGAGTTTTTGGAATCTCGGGCAAAAGAATTACACACTCTTTCAGACAAAGAACTCAAAGAGTTATCCCTTAAGGCTAAACAAGAAAAAGGGGAGGTTGAAACAGAAAGAGACGACGCAACAAAACAAAAATACTATGTGAGTTAAAACGCGGGGAGTAGTATACCGGCAGTACGCGCGCTTCGGGTGCGTGAAGACCGAGTCCGATTCTCGGCTCCCCGACAGGTACATGAAAACAAATATTCTTCTTGTCATAGGCATCATTGTTGTGTTCCTGTTTCTTTCGATTGTATTGCTGCAGAAAAATCCTCAAGAAGAAACAGCCTCTCTTGAAGCATTCATAAACCAAATGCTCTCTCAAGAAGTAAGAGGAGAAGAGACGCCTTCTGTAGCAGATCTTCCCCTTGTGGTGAGCGTAGTCGAACCATCTGAAAAGCCATGCGAGGGAGACAACCATACCAACTTTGATTGCTACGAAACCTATTTTCAGCATGCAGTAAGGAACGAGGGAATTGCGCAGACCTTTGAAGTTCTCAAGGCACTATATCCTGAAAACGAGTACGTGAGGGCGCAGTGCCACCCCATTACCCACGTGATTGGACAGGAGGCCTCAAAAAAGTTTGCAACCGTTGCAGAAGCGTATACCAAAGGAGACAGCTTTTGCTGGTCTGGGTATTACCATGGAGTTTTGGAAGGCGTCATCGCAAAGATTGGCTACGCCAATCTTGCTGAGCAGATGAATGATATCTGCGCTCCTCTTGCAAAAGCCCGCGCATACAGCTTTGACCACTACAACTGCGTGCACGGCTTGGGCCACGGGATTATGGCAGTAACGCAAAACGAATTGTTCCAGTCTTTGGAAACCTGCAACGTCCTAAGCGACACGTGGAGCAGGCAATCGTGCTGGTCTGGCGCTTTTATGGAGAACATTATTGTTGACAATAAGAATCACTTTACCAAATACTTAAAACCAGAAGAACCTTTGTACCCTTGCAACGCAGCAGGCAAAGAGTATAAAGGTACGTGCTATCTCATGCAAACCTCCTATATGCTGAAACTCACGAACGGAGACTTTGCAAAAGTATTTGAGCAGTGTGCAAGGGCTGACGAAGGCTTTCAAGACATCTGCTACCAGAGCTTGGGAAGAGACGCTTCAGGCAGAAGCGTGAGCAACGTGCAGCAGACCAAGGCAACGTGCAGCCTTGGGAAAGACTTTCAGCAGCAGTCCAACTGCGTGACTGGCGCAGTGAAAGATTTCATTTCCTACCACCATTCCGACGTTCAGGCAAAAGAGCTGTGCGCAGCTCTTGAGGAAGAAGAATTGCGAGGGGTGTGCACCTCTACCGCAGAGACGTATGCAAAAGTGTTATAGTTCCTAAACTTAGTTTAGGAAGAAGGGCTCATAGTAAAACGGTATTACGCGGCATTCGCATTGCCGAGGTCCGGGTTCAATTCCCGGTGAGTCCACCGCTTCAGATTTGGCACTTCTTTTTTTGTTTGCGATTATATAAGCAGAAGCTCTGCTTCTAATCAGATACGAAGGAGGTTTCTCTCGTATGGATCGTATGGATTTTCCTGCTGGTGAGAGACAGTCGTTTCTGTAGAAGGGAGGTGATCCTTATCTCGGTCGGGCAGGCGATTTGCCTGATCGTTATCGCGGTTCTTTGCGCTGTGGCGAAAAAGGGGCTCTAGGCAATTGGAGCCCCTTCCCCATTTCCTTTGCATTAATTTTTAGGATACGGAGTATACTAAACATATGGATCAACTGTTTATTCCCATTCTTTTAGGATCTGACCGCGAAGGCCGCCACTCAGAAAAGGCAGCCCGCTTTGTGCTTGAGGAAGCAAAAACATTTGGAAAGTTTGAAACAGAGCTTTTGGATGTCAAAGATTTTGTAGGGAGTGCAAAAACCGGAGCAATGCCAGAAGAAAAATCAAAGCTCTGGCAAAGCACAATGAAGCGCGCTGACGGACTCGTCATTGTTTCCCCTGAATACAACCACGGATACCCAGGCGAACTCAAACTCATGCTCGACCAACTGTACCAGGAGTACAACAGGAAACCCGCAGGAATTTGCGGAGTTTCAGCCGGAGACCTGGGAGGCGCAAGAATGGCAGAGGTTTTGAGGATTTGTCTTATTGAGCTTCAGATGGTGCCTATACGCGAGGCAGTTTATTTTGCAAAAGCGCATGACCTCTTTAACGAAAAAGGAGAAATCCGCAACCCTTCCTATGCAGAACGCCTGCAAAAATTCTTTGCAGAGCTTGTCTGGTACGCACATGCTCTTGCAAAGGCAAGAAAGGCATGATATACTCTTTGTATGAATGAGATGTCTGCCGGAAGCAGGCATTTTTCATCAATCAGCATATATCAGCTATAATTAGCATAAATCAGTGGTGAGCAACAGCGAACATGGATTTAAAAAACCTTACCGTATTGGTAAACCACATTTCAGAAGAGAAAGGGCTTGCGCAAGAGCAGGTCTTGGAGGCTGTGGAGCAATCACTCGCAGCAGCGTACAAGAAAGAGTTTGGAAAGAAAGGCCAAGTCATCAAAGCAAAGATTGAGCCTACAACAGGCAAAGTTGAGTTTTGGCAAGAAAAACTCGTGGTGGATGACTCCATGATTTACTCTGAACAGGAATTAGAGAAGATGAAGGCAGAAGGTTCCTTTCCTCAAGAAGAGGAAGGTGAGCTTGCGCAGAAAAAGGTGCATTTTAATCCTGAACGCCATGTGATGAAAGAAGAGGCAAAGGGTAAGAAGTTAGGAGACATTCTTGAGATAAAGCTCAAGACCCAAACAGATTTTGGGCGAATTGCCGCGCAAACTGCTAAGCAAGTTATTCTCCAGAAGATTAGGGAAGCAGAGAGAGAACAGGTGCTCAAGGAGTTTCGCTCCAAAGAAGGAGAGCTTCTTTCGGGAGCAATTCAGAGAATTGAGGGCAGGCTTATCTTTGTTGACCTTGGGAAAACTCTTGGGATTCTGCTGAGAGAAGAGCAGGTTCCAGGAGAGTTTTACCGCATTGGCCAGCGTTTGAAATTTTATTGCCTCAAGGTAGAAGAATCTCCAAAAGGGCCTCAGATTCTTTTGTCGAGAGCATACCCAAAGCTTGTATCTAAGCTTTTTGAGCTTGAGGTTCCTGAGATTGCCGCAGGAGCCGTGGAGATTAGGGCGATTGCACGAGAACCCGGATCCCGTTCAAAGGTTGCGGTCTTTTCTCATGAAGAGGGCGTTGACCCTATTGGAGCAATGGTTGGGCAGAGAGGAACAAGGGTTACTGCCGTGATGAACGAGCTTGGAGGAGAAAAGATAGACATTGTGGAATGGGCAGAAGACCCAGCCAGTTTTGTAGGCAACGCGCTTTCTCCCAGCCGTGTGCTGAACGTTGACATCTTCCCGAGAAACCGGGCGGTTGCAGTGGTTGCAGAAGACCAGCTTTCCCTTGCCATTGGCAGAGAGGGCCAAAACGTGAGGCTGGCAGCAAAGCTCACAGGCTGGAAAATAGACGTGAGAGCTCCTGGATCCTCCTCCGCTGAAGCTTCGGAGGACAAGCAAGATTGAATATAATGAGAGAAGTGCTATAATAGAAGCATGAACTTAATCCCAACCGTAATTGAAAAATCGCAGTATGGAGAGCGCGCATACGACATTTACTCGCGCCTTTTGAAAGAGCGCATCATCTTTTTAGGCGGGCCAATCAATGACATGGTTGCAAATTCTATCATCGCCCAGCTGCTTTTTCTTGATTCCAGAGATTCTACCAAGCCCATCCAGCTTTACATCAACACTCCAGGAGGCATTGTCACGTCGGGCCTTGCCATCTACGACACCATGCAGTACGCGAAATGCCAGGTTTCCACAGTATGCGTTGGCATGGCAGCTTCTATGGGAGCTGTGCTTTTGGCTGCGGGAGCCAAAGGAAAGCGTTTTGCGCTTCCCCATTCCCAAATTTTGCTCCACCAGCCAATGGGAGGAGCACAGGGCCAAGCTTCTGAAATTGAGATTACGGCAAAACAGATTGTGAAGATAAAAGAACAATTAAACAGCATTATTGCAAAGCACACAGGCCAGCCAATGGAAAAGGTAGAAAAAGATTCTGACCGAGATTTCTATCTTACTCCAGAGGAAGCAAAAGCCTACGGCCTTATTGACGAAGTCATGAAAGAAAAGTAAAATAATAGTACGATACCATGATAACTTTTAACCTATTCTATGAACCAGCTTACCCTATTTTCAGTAGGCATTTTAGCGTTCGTGGCAGGAGCAATTCTCGGGTACTACGCAAGGCAGTCTCTTGCCAAAAGACGGGCAGGGACAATTGAGCAAAAGCTCCAGAGCCGAATTAGCGAAGCTAAGCAAGAAAGCAGCCAGATTCTTGAAAATGCGAGACAAGAAGTAAGGCGCGTTCTTGAGACAGGAAAGGCAACAGAACAACTCTTACTTTCTCGTGAAGCCGTACTGGAACGGAAGATTTTAGAGTTTGAAGACAAAAACCAGGAAGTGCAAAAAGACTCAGCTTTACTTTTGCAGCAAGAACAAAAACTTACGGAAGCAAAGGCAGACATTGCAAAAAAGTTAGAAATTGTGGCGCACATGTCTCAGCAGGAAGCCCTTGGAGAACTCATGAAACGAGTAGAAGATCTCCACGAGAAAGACATTGTGGGAAGAATGAAAAAACTTGAGGCAGAAGGCCAGGAGCGCTTTGACAGGAGGGCAAAAGAGATTGTTGCGTACGCAGTGCAGAAAACTGCTGTGTCGCAGGCGCAAGAGATTACGACATCCACCGTTGCGCTCCCTTCAGAGGATATAAAAGGGAAAATCATTGGAAAGGAAGGGAGGAATATACGGTCGCTTGAACGATTGGCAGGGGTTGAAATTGTGGTTGACGAAACGCCGGAAGCCGTGGTCATTTCAGGTTTTGACCCGGTGCGCCGCCACATTGCAAAAACCGCATTGGAGCGCCTCATCAAAGACGGAAGAATTCACCCCGCAAGAATTGAAGAAGAGGTTGCGAAGGCCGAGAAAGAAATAGATCAGCAGACGAAAGAAGCTGGGGAGGCAACTGCGTACGATTTGGGGATTGTCGGCCTGGATCCCAAACTCATTCAACTCTTGGGAAGGTTGAAGTTTCGCACGAGCTACGGCCAAAATGTTCTTCTACATTCCCTTGAGGTTGCGTACTTAGCTTCTGCATTAGCTTCTGAAATTGGGGTAAACGCAACAATTGCAAAGAAGGCAGGGTTGTTCCATGACATTGGCAAGGCCTTAGATCACGAAATAGAAGGGTCTCACGTAGACATTGGAATGAGGGTTTTGGAAAAGTTCGGCGTGGAAAAGGAAGTGATCTTGGCCATGAAATCCCACCACGAGGATTACCCGTACGAATCCATTGAGGCCGTCATCATACAGACTGCAGACGCCATTTCTGCCTCCCGGCCTGGCGCAAGAAAAGACACTCTGGAAAACTATCTCAAGCGCATAGGGGAGTTGGAGAATCTCGCAAAATCTTTTCAAGGAGTGGAGAAGGCGTACGCTATTCAGGCAGGAAGAGAAATTCGTGTGTTTGTAAAATCAGGGGAAATTGACGACGTTGCCTCAAAGAACATGGCAAGAGACATTGCCAATCGAATTCAAGAAGAACTCCGGTACCCCGGAGAAATCAAAGTTACCCTCATTCGGGAAAACAGGTTCGTGGAAGTAGCACGGTAAGCAGCTTTGCGAACTTTGAAGCTAGCCAAAAGTAAAGGCAAACGCTTTGAGCCCCGATTTTGGAATTATGAATTCAAGGGTATGGGTTTCTGATTGGTTGCCCTGAATAATTTTGTACAGGCGCGCCTCTTTTATTTTTACAACAGTCTTTCCATCAGCGGTCTTTAGAATATCTGCCCCTGCTTCTGTACCAAGAGGTTTCCCGTCCAGAAGTACCTCAACAATAGTTTCAGTACCTGCTTCTGCAACAAAGAAAACATCTTTGGCGATGTATGCGTAGACAATGCTAGCATTCGGAGAACTATTTTGAGCAAATTCAGGCGTTATGTTCCAACTGTCGTTGGGGAAAAGGAAGTTCTTTTGCTGGCTATTGCGCGCCGACCCGAAATAAGTTTCTGGGCTTTTCGCTCCGTTCTGGACAAAAATCTCTTTTGTAAGCGGCTGGCTAATTGCTCCGTTTTCTCCCAAGACGGCCATGCGCTCTTTGAGAGCATCTTGGATTTTCTGTTCCGTCTCCTCATACCCTCCTTCGCCGATGTGGTCGTACACAATATAGCCGTCAATATCGATGAGATACTTCCTCGGCCAATAACGATTGCCATAGGCATTCCACGTAGAGTAATCATTGTCTAATACCACTGGATATTTAATGTCAAACTTTTTGACCGCAGCAAGCACGTTTTCGTATTTTTTCTCAAATTCAAACTCTGGCGTATGAACTCCGATAATCTCAAGCCCTCTATCTTTATACTTTTCGTACCAGGCATTAAGGTAAGGAGTTGTTCGCTGGCAATTGATGCAGCTGTATGTCCAGAAATCAATGAGCACTACTTTCTTCCCCACAAACTCGCCGATGGTTATCGGTTTTCCATCCGTGTTGATAAAGCCGTCGGGAGTCGTAATCTCTTTTGCCGGCTTGTAGCGAGCTGATTTTTCTTCTTTGTTCATAACTGTTTTTACTTCTATCTTTTCACCGGTTGCGGCACGCGGAGCTTTTTGGGAATTGAGATATACGATGCCGCCGACAATGGCGGCAATGAGCACCAAGGAAATGAGAATTTTTTGAGGATTCATACTATGATAATACCCCCTTTTTTACCGCGGTGGAAGCAAGGTACGAAAGGAAGCCGGGGATGAGTGGCAAAATGCACGGGCTTAGGAATGATCCGACTCCGGCAAGAAAAGCAACACCAAAGTTAAAGATCGTAAGCGAGCTGATACCGCCACCGATTGAGGTCACTACATTAAGGGAGAGGAGAATATCGGTGAGAAACTGAAGGCTTGCAACGCGAGAGAGTGTTCCCGTAAAAACAAGAACGCCAAGAGCAATGAGGACGATACCAAAAAAATATTGGAAGTAGAGAAGTTTCTTGCCCAAACGATTGATGAGCGTTTGTGTTTGATTTGTGAAAAGTCCAACCAAGAGAAACGGAATCCCAATGCCGAGCGTGTAGGCAAAAAGGAGCAGAAACGCGCTTGATGCCTGTGTGGTCGCAAGCGCCAAAATGGCGCCCAAGGCCACGGAGACGCATGGAGTCCAACCCACGGCAAACGCCGCGCCGAAAACAAAAGAAGTCAGATAGTGGGAACGGAACCGCTGCTTGACCATGATTTTATGGTCGCGCTTCAGAAACGCCGGTGTGAGCAACCCGAGCATAAAAAACCCGAAAAGAATAATGATGATGCCGCCGATCCGTCCGAGCCACTCCTGGACCGAGTAGGAAACATTTGAAAGAACGGTTTGCAACAGAACGCCAACAAGCGAAAATACGAGAGAGAAACCAAGTACGAAGAAGACGCTTGAGAAGAAAACGCTCCAATCACGTGGGGGCTTGAGAGAAGATGTGGTTTGAAAATCTTCAAAAGTAGCCATGGAGTATCTTTACGACTGCGCTCAAACCTACTTTATCAAAAATTCCTAACGAATGGAAGCCGCCCCGCCGCCGCTCGCTGACGCTCGCCGCCAAGCAAAATACTCTTTACGATTTCTGATTTGCGCGCGCCACCAAAAAGTTCTTCTAAAAAGGAAAAGAGTATTTTGCTTGACTCTGCGACGCGTCTTCTTGTATACTTGGGACATGAAGCTACTTTTGTTTATCGCAACCGCTTTTGTCGTTTTGGGCATCGTAGCCCCCCTTTTTTCATTTGCTCAGACAAGTGGTAGTGGCGCCGATATTGCGTTTCTCCAGCAGCGAATTCAACTCTTGTTGCAGCAGGTGGTTCAGCTACAGGTACAGTTGTCGCTGGCTCAATCTTCGACGGGGAACTCGGCGCAACCCGCTCAATCGACGGTTCTCGTCCCACAACAGGATGTAACTTCTTTTGTATTGTTTTCAAAAACGCTTCGCAAGGGTTCCGGGGGAGATGAAGTAAGGAACTTACAGGCGGTGCTGAAGCAATTTTCCAATATTTTTCCGGAAGGGCTTGTGACGGGCTATTTCGGCCCCCTAACCGAAATTGCAGTGAAGCGCTTTCAGGCACATTATGGCCTCGAGCAGGCTGGAATCGTGGGTCCCAAGACGCGCGAAATATTAAATAAAATCGGCAGTCGTCTGGTGGTTGAGACCCCCAACCTATTTTCGTCAAAACAAAGTCAGACGTCCGCGCCCCCTTTTCCGACACCTCAACCACAAGTTTCTGTCATAGTGCCGCCTTCCGCGAAATCCTCTTATTTTTCTTATACGTGGCGAGGCGATGACACGCTTACCGGAGAGTCTCGTCTTCCTATTCCTGCTCCTCGGCCGGTGGTGGTGCTTAACGGAAAGCCTACGATAACTCTTGATACTTCGGCAGCGGTTCGTCTGGAGCGGGTGTATAAAATTGTTCTTGCTGATGACGAGGTAGTTTGGGATGCAGAGACTGCCGGCATGATGCTTGAGCTCGTCCGGCGGTTACCGGATACGCGTTATAAATTTGGTGATAATAAAACGTGGCGGGTAACGCTTACCGATCAACTGCTTACCAATGATGTAGAAATTACGCCGTATACCAAAGACGATGTGGTGCGCAAAGCACGTATCTCAAAAGCGGCATTTCGTTTTTCAAATCCAACGCTTCAGCCGAGTGCGGACGGTAATGCTGATCGTGTCTTTTATTCAAATCGTCTATTCCGCGTAGTACTCCATACATTTTTCAACGAACGGTATTTACTTGAGGACATTCTCTCGGGACGGTACGGTGTCAAGCCGGGATTTGCAGAGCCGCTTGATGAATTTCAAGAATTCACACTTGAGGAGTTGCAATATTTAATCACCGTACTTGAAGATATGCCCTCGGGATTTCGCAATATTCCGGGACTGGAAAAAATGGTTCGGCGTAAGAACGGTCTCACCAATCCACTTCATCCTGGGGCCCCCGCAATCGCATGGGTAAGTTCCGGATACATTGAATTTATGGATACTGCGTTTATGTATGGCCATGAAGATTATATCCGCCGCCTTATTGCGCACGAGATGGCACATTTTCTATGGCATAAGGCGTTAAGCGAGAAAACTAAACAGCAGTTTATGGCGCTATCGGGATGGTCACTAACGCCTTCACTTAGATTGGAACAAGCATCGCTCAAGGGAGCTCCGGACCATCCCAAAGCGCAGTTTTCCGTACGACCAAGTTCATTTAACGAAGTATGGTATCGAAAAACGACCACCAATTTCGCATCCAATTATGCCGCTTCGTTGAATCCCGATGAAGATTTTGCAGAAACGATCTCGTACTATATTTATCAGCCAGATACGGTACGCGCGTTAGCGCCGGATAAGTATGCATTCGTGCGGGATGTTATTGACGGATATGAATATGTGGTTTTAGTTGATGAGCGGTTTACATTTCAGGTATTCAATCTTGAGCCGGATGTCACATTTCCGGGGAAAGTTATCGGTGTCGATATTGATGTTGCAAAAAGTGAAACGGGCGATAACCATGTGATCGCGCGGCTCCATTTGTCGGAAAAGTTTGGCGAGGGGGCAGAGCGCGCATATGCGCGAATTATCTCACCGGTTGATGTCAGCTATGTCGATGTTTCTTTTTATCCGGAGAATGGCAATAAGTACCGCTTGCGGGCTGATTTTGACATTGTAAAATCTGCGGCGCGCGGTTATTGGACTCCGGCCCAGATTACGGTTGAAGACCGAGTTGATAACCGAAGATATGAAGGACAAGATCAATTCGGTTGGATGTTATTTATTGATAATCCTGAAGAGGATCGCGAGCCTCCAGTTGCGCACGTCGATCGAATACGAAGCGAATTGATTCCAAACGCCGTTGATCATACCGTTAAGGTATATGTCCCCATATCGGATAATGCCGATCGGGCAGGAATTACTGGAAGAACCTCGCTTCAGCAGTATGAGTCGGGTCAATCATCATTTGTGTATGCTGATTTCGATAAGGTGCGACAGGAATTAGTCTTTTCATTTCCTATTCGATCCTACCATGCGCGAGGAATATGGACCTTCCGGGAGTTTTGGATTTTTGATATCGCGGGAAATGAAAGCCGTTACGACTTGAAAGAAAAGGCGATTACATTTTCAATATCTCCACGCGCCCCGGATTATACGAAACCAGAACTAGACGTTTCTTCTATTCGTATTCAGGCGGTCCCGCGCCGTCCGAAGGCGCCGGACGGAGAAACCGACGTAACGATTTGGTATAAAGCGCGGGATGATAATTCAGGGTTGGGAGGGGTAAATTATCAAATACTGAAACCCACAGGCAGCACGTTGTTTGACTATCACTACCACGATAATTTTTACACCGTGTATTTTGAGGGGGGGCTACCGACGGATTGGAGGCAATATGAGATCCGCCTCACTCTTCCGCCCGGTTCTCCGCCAGGAACGTGGATTTTACAGCAGATTGACATGAGCGATAAAGCCGGCAATGTTCTGACGAGCAGTTTCATTGAGACCGGCATCATGAGACCGTTCGATGTGAAATAATTACGCTTTTAGGTCCGGGATATAAATATACTCATTTTGTCGTTGGTGGGCGGCACTTCGTGCCGCCCACCAATTCGTCGGTCAAAAACCGGAAAGTTTAATTGTGGAGCGGGTGATGGGAATCGAACCCACGTAATCAGGTTGGAAACCTGAGACACTACCATTGTGTTACACCCGCAACGTACATTTTTACTAAAATTTTATGTTGGTCGGGGTACCCAGATTCGAACTGGGACTACATCCTCCCAAAGGACGCGTGCTACCGTTGCACTATACCCCGAAACTTTCTTAATGTAGTCCGCCTTCGGCGGACCCCTGGGAGACCTTCCGTATGCCGTCCCGCTACGCGGGACATGGCATATTAAGGTAGGTCTCCCGCAAAAACTCAAGCAGTTGAGTTTTTGCCCCAAAGGACTCGTGCTGCCGTTGCACTACACCCCGGCACCATGCTTTGTATCATTTTCTGTGGTATAATTCAACTCGGAAGTATGCATATTGAGTCTGAACAGTTGAAAGCGTTTCTCTTGGACGCAAACCTTGTGCCAAAAGCAAAACTTGAGGATGCAGTAAAGTCGGCACAAAAAGCAAAGAAGCGCCTCAGAGACGTGCTCTTGGAAGAAAACCTTCTTTCCGAGGAGAGCCTCCTGCGCATGGAAGCGTACATTTTAGGCATTCCCTTTGTGGATCTTGAGAAAGAAAAGATTGATCCTGCAGTGTTAAAGATAATTCCAGAGCCCATTGCTCGTTCTCACAACATAGTTGCTTTCAGAGCGAAGGGGCAAGATCTTGAGGTTGCAATGTTAGACCCTGACGACTTGGTGACCATTGACTTCATCCGCAAAAAATCAAACCTTAAGATTCTTCCCCGCTTGACAACAACCGAGAGCATAAAGCAGATATTGCAACAGTACTCAAAAACCCTGGAGGCAGAGTTTGGAGAGCTTATTCAAAAAGACGCAGGAGGAATCAAAGTTGTCAAAGAAGACGAGGGAAAGAAAAAAGAAGACAAAGAAGATTTGAAAAAAGTCGCAGAGGAGCTCCCAGTCATTCGCATTGTTGACACCTTGATGCGCCACGCAATTTTGCAGAGAGCTTCAGACATCCACATTGAACCAACAGAAAAAGAGGTTGTGGTGCGCTATCGCATTGACGGAATCTTAAGAGACGCAATGGTGCTTCCCAAGGCAGCCTCCTCAGGAATTGTTGCGCGCATCAAAGTGCTTTCTGACCTTCAGCTCGACGAGCATCGTCTTCCTCAAGACGGGAGGTTCAAGGTAGAGACCGACGAGTACCGATATTCCTTGAGGGTATCTGTACTTCCTGTGTTTGACGGAGAAAAGATCGTGATGCGCCTCCTTTCGGAATCCGCAAAGGCATTCACGTTAGAACAGCTCGGACTGCGAGGGGAGGCATTGGAACACATTCAAAAGAGTTTGAGAAAGCCCGTGGGCATGATTTTAGTTACCGGCCCTACAGGCTGCGGCAAGACCACAACCCTGTATTCTATGATGGAGATTTTGAATGTTCCTCAAGTGAATATCTCCACAGTGGAAGACCCCATTGAGTACCGCATGCCACGAGTGAACCAGACCCAGGTGAATCCCAAAGTTGGCTTAACCTTTGCTTCAGGCCTTAGATCTTTGTTGCGCCAAGACCCGGATATTTTAATGGTAGGAGAAATTAGAGACAAGGAAACTGCAGACCTTGCCATTAACGCCGCCTTAACTGGGCACCTCGTGCTTTCCACTCTGCACACCAACAGCGCAGCAGGTTCTTTGCCAAGGCTTATCGACATGGGGGCAGAACCATTTCTCATTTCTTCAACATTGAGCATCATTGTTGCACAGAGATTGGTGCGCAGGCTTTTGGAAGAAAAAGAACCATACAAGCTTACAGCAAAAGAGTTGCAAGGGTTGAGGCCTTACTGCAACGTTGAAAAGATAACAAGGATTCTCCAAGAACAGAAACTCCTGGCAACAGAAGCCGGGCTTCAAGACCTTGTATTGTTTAAACCAAAACCAACAAAAGATTCCCCTGACGGGTACAAAGGCCGCATGGGGATTTATGAAGTGCTGCCGGTAACGGAGAGTATCAAACAACGACTTTTGCAGAACGCAACCTCAGACCAGATTCAAGAGCAGGCGGAAAAAGAAGGCATGCTTACCATGGTGGACGACGGCTTTATCAAGGCAGCCCAGGGATTAACCACCATTGAAGAAGTTCTCAGAGTTATCACTGAATAGCAATGCCTACATACTCATATGAAGCGATAGGGTTAACCGGCCAGAGGATAGGAGGCAACGAGGTTGCGGTGAGCGAGAGAGAACTCGCGCATGTCTTGAAAGCGCGAGGCTTGGTATTGGTGCGCTCCTCGGCACAAACAGAGAAAAAACAGGGCTCTGCATTTTCTCATTTCTTTGCAGGGTTCTTTGGAGTGTCTCTCGCAGAAAAGCTCATGTTCACCAGAAACCTAAAGGTGATGGTGGGAGCTGGAATTGCGCTACCCAAAGCTCTTGAAATATTGACGTTGCAGGCAAAACAAAAGCAGTTGAAGGTTGCCCTGCAAGACCTGCGCGAAAAGGTGTTGCAAGGGCACACGCTTTCTCAGGCAATGGAGATGCACCCTCAAGTGTTCTCTGAGCTGTTTTCCAATATGGTAAAAGTTGGAGAAGAGTCAGGGACCTTAGATAACATTCTCTCACAGCTTGTCTTGCAATTGGAAAAACAGTATGAACTCAAATCCAGAATTCAAGGAGCCCTGATGTATCCTGCCGTGATACTCTTGGCAATGATTGGCATTGGAGTTCTGATGATCGTGGTGGTAGTTCCAAAGCTCGCCCTCACCTTTCGTGAGCTTAACATTCCTCTTCCCCTTACCACGCGGTTTGTCATTGGACTGGGAGAGTTTCTCACAGAACGCTGGTATATTGCCCTTGCACTCCTGGCAGGAGGAATTGTTGGTTTTTGGAGGTTCTTTAAAACTCCCAAAGGCAAGGCACTCAAAGATAGTCTCCTGTTTCATTTCCCGGTGGTTGCAGGCATAGTGTTAAAGACCAATGCTGCAACCACGGTAAGGACTTTAAGCTCTCTCATTGGTTCAGGAGTGCCTATTGTAAGGTCTTTGGAGATTACTTCTCGAGTGCTGGGAAGCTCCAAATTCCGGGAAGCCTTAGCTTTATCAGCCCTTGAAGTTGGCAAAGGGGTGAAGCTTTCTCAGGCGCTGAAAGCATACACAAATCTCTACCCTCTGCTCGTGGTTCATATGGTGGAGGTGGGTGAAGAAACAGGAAAATCAGCAGAAGTGCTCTCAAAGCTCGCAGATTTTTATGAAGAGGAGGTTGGGAACGCAACAAAGAATTTGGCAGCAGTCATAGAACCCCTTCTCATGCTGTTCATTGGCGGCGTGGTTGGGTTCTTTGCGGTTTCCATGGTTCAGCCCATGTATTCCATTCTTCAAACCCTTAAATAGCCATGCGCGCCTTTACGCTCATTGAAGTTTTGGTCACGATCGGGATTCTTGTGGTTCTTGGCGCGATTGCTCTTCCTGTATCCCATTACTTTGAGGAAGACGTTGCCTTGAATAATGCTAGCCAGCAGATCACAGAAACCTTAAGGTTTGCTCAAAACAAGACCTTGGCTTCAGAGGGTTCAGGTTCCTACGGCGTGTTCTTTGACACAAACACGAGTGCATACACTTTTTTCAAGGGAGCAAACTTTAGCCAGAGAGATACAGCCGTTGATGAACTTCACATCCTTGGCAAGTCCATTGAGTTTTCAAGCGTTACGTTTCCCGCAGGAGAGGTGGTGTTTGCAAAGGTCACCGGATTTCCAAGCTCTGAGGGAAGTATTGGTCTCAAAGTAAAACTGCGTCCTCAAAAGACTCAAAGCGTATTCCTTGGAAGCTCAGGAGAGATTAATGCATCAGTTTCTTCTGTTCCCTCAGACCTTGCAAGGGTAAAAGATTCACGGCACCTGCACATTGCGTACGCAGGGAGAGCCATTGCTACGGGAACTGAAACCTTGAAAATTACGTTTCCAAATAGCGGGAACCCTGTTGTCCAGAATGTTCCTTTGGCGTGGGAGGGAAGCGTAGATGTTGGAGGACAGGCCCAAAAACTCAAGATACACACTCATTTTCTGAACGACCCCGTTAACAGCACGCTCTTTTCCATGCACCGAGACAAAAGGTTTAATACCAAAGGGTTTTACCTGGAGCTTTCAGGCGACAGCTCAGGCAACCTTATTACGTATGATGACCAGGGCCAAACAACCAAAGGAACTTCTATCTATGCATCTTTACCTGAGTTGCAATAAGGGCCTGCCTGCCGGCAAGGCAGGGTTTTCAGTTATTGAAATCATCATTGCGATATTCGTTATCGTGGTGGCTTTGGGCAGTATTTTAAATGTTGCAGTTCTTTCGCTCAAGTCATCTTTTGATGCCAAGGCTGTTCTTCAAGCACAATCGTATGTGCAAGAGGCACTTGAGGCAGTGCGCAACTTCAGAGACGGAATTGCCTGGAACTCAGATGACCCTGCAAACGAATACGATGGCCTTGGCGTTGTTGCAAAAGGAGTTGCATATCGCATAAGCAAGTCTTCTGACAATCCTGCGAGATGGAAGTTGTTGCCAGGGTATGAGACCTTGGGCACGTTCACGAGAAGCATTGTGTTTGAACAAGGGCTTCGAGATGGCCAGAACAACCTCGTAGCTTCAGGAGGAACTGCAGATCCTGACACAGTAAAAGTGACTGCCATTGTTTCCTGGTTAGATCAAGGAGTAACGAGACAATCGCAGCTTGTTATGTATCTTACGAATTGGCCCCTATGAATCATAGGTCATCGGTCATCAGTCATAAGCCAGGGTTCACACTCATTGAGCTCGTAGTGTATGTTGCGGTTCTTGGCATGGTGCTTGCTTCCGTTCTCACATTTTTGCTGTGGGCCGTGAAGTCTCAAGCAAAAACAAATGCGATGCGGGAAGTGCTTGCAGCAGGGCAGAGAACTCTTGAGGTTTTTTCCCGTGAAGCTGCAGTAGCGTCAAGCGTCTACACCCCAACGAGCGTGTTTGGCTCTTCTCCTGGCCAGCTTTCCCTGCAAACAGGAGCATACCTTGCTTCAGGAGAAACATACTCTTACATTGATTTTTATAAATGCGAAGATAAGCTGTGCATGAAAAGAGAATCTCAAAATCCCTTGGCAATTACGTCAGACAAAGTTTCCCTGACAAACCTTACGTTTTTGCATATCGTCACAGGGCAGAATCGTTCTTCCTTGCAGATAACCCTCACTCTTGCGGCAAAAACCTTCTCACCAAACCCTGAATACCAGGCATCCCTTACATTAACAGACACCGTAACCTTGAGATCGTATGCCCAATAGAAATAGACAACAAGGGTTTTCCGCAATCTATGTAAGTGTTCTAGTCATGTTTCTAACCCTATCCATTGGCGCGAATATTTTTCTCCTGACTTCAACATCCCAGAGAATTGTTACAAACGCACGACTTTCCCTCCAGTCTTTGTATATTGCAGAGTCAGGAATTGAAGACGCACTGCTCCGTCTCAAGAAAGGAACGAGCTTTACCAACCCTTTGCTGGTTTCCGTGGGGAGTGGGCAGGCACAGACAACAATTTCAGACCTCATTGGAGGATCGAGAACAATTCTCGCTACAGGGACTTTAGCCAGCAGAACGAGGAAGGTTCGGGCGGTATATGCAATAGACAGCCTAACTCCCTCGTTCTTTTACGGAGCCCATATAGGAGCAGGAGGCCTCGTGATGGACAATTTAAGTAAAGTTACAGGGAATGTATTTTCCAACGGAAACATTCAAGCTTCCTCTGGCACCCAGATTACCGGTACTGCAACAGTTGCAGGCGCCAACACGATAAGCAGTGCTGTGATTGGGCAGGACGCCTATGTTGAGTCGTGCGTGAATTCTTCAGTTGGAGGAACCTTGCATGCCACAACCCAGTCAGGATGCACCTTTGGTTCCCTCACGAGTTCAGGGCTGCCCATCTCGTCTGTTCCTCTGCCCATTAGCGAAGCTAAGATTGACCAATGGAAGCAAGATGCATTAGCCGGAGGCGTGATATCTGGCGACTATACCTTGTCAGGAACACAAAGCGCAACTCTTGGGCCCAAAAAGATTCAGGGCAACCTTACGCTTCAGAACTTTGCCCAGCTGACTCTTAGCGGCACCTTGTGGGCGACAGGCAATATTAACGTGGGAAACTCTGCAGAGGTTCGCCTCGCTCCTTCCTACGGAACCTTGAGCGGGATTGTGGTGAGTGACGGACAGACCGTACTCCAAAACAACAGCATTTCTGCAGGCTCTACGCAGCAAGGAAGTTATCTTATGTATCTGTCCACTTCTTCTCTTGCACAGGCAGTAGTGTCAAAGAACAATGTGACTGCGGATGTCCTCTATGCGAGCCAAGGTGGCGTCACCGTAGAAAACAATTTCCAGCTCAGGGAGATTACAGGGTACAGCGTCCATCTTAAAAACAGCGCTACGATTACCCATGATATAGGTCTGCAGAGTGCTACCTTTGTTTCAGGCCCCGCAGGGGGGTGGCGAGTTCAAAGCTGGAAAGAAGTGGAATAAGAGATATAATAGAATGGAACGATGCTTGAATTTTTGACACTGCACCCAAACGCCTTTGGACTGGATATTTCTGATATGTCTTTGAAGTTTGTGTACCTCAAAAAAAGCGCAAGGAGGATTCACATTGCTTCATTTGGCGAGTGTCCCATCCCAGAAGGCGTTATTCTGGAGGGAGAAATAAAAAAGGAAGAGGAGCTTACAGCCCTTGTCGTCAAATCCCTGGAAACCCCGCAGGGGGAAAAGATTTTAACGAAACACGTTATCGCTTCTCTTCCTGAAGAGCAGGCGTTCTTGCAAGTCATTCAACTCCCCAAGATGGATGTCCGCGAGCTTCAGGGTGCAGCTTCCTTTGAAGCGGAAAACTACATTCCATATCCTTTGGAGACCGTGTACGTAGATTCTGAGTTTGTTGAGCCAGTCAAAGATCATTTAGACCATGCAGACGTTCTCTTGGCGTCTCTTCCAAGAACAACCGTTGATTCATACGTTTCAGTTTTTGAAAAGGCAGGGTTGCTTGTGCAGGCGCTGGAGATAGAATCGCTCGCTGTGGCGAGAGCTCTTGTTCCTCAGGGAGTTTCCTTAGTTCCTCTTTTGCTCATGGATCTTGGGGCAACGAGAACGAGCTTTTTGGTGTTTGCAGGGCATAGCCTGAGGTTCACGGCATCCATCCCTGTTGCTTCTCATCAGTTTACCGAAGCTATTTCCAAAGCCATGGGCGTGCAGCTTACAGAGGCAGAGGAATTGAAAAAGACGTATGGCCTGGAACGGAGAGGGAAATCAGAAGGAGGCCAGGTATTTGAGGCTCTGGTACCTCCGATGGTTAGCTTGGTGGAACAGGTGAAAAAATACATGGAATACTATGCCTCGCATGCTATGCATCAGCATCTTCCAGAAGAACAAAGAATCATTCAGACAGTTCTCTTAGCCGGTGGAGGAGCAAATCTTCCGGGCCTTCCTGAATTTTTGGAGAGCGAGTTGAATGCGAAGGTGAGCATTGGAAACCCTTGGACGAACATTGCATCAAAGCCCTTTGGAGAACTCCCTTCGCTCCCTTCTGCAGAATCTCTGAGATACACCACGGCCTTGGGGCTCGCGTTACGAGGTCTTGGCCTCACCCATGATTAACCTTCTTCCTCTTCCATATAAAGACCGTTTACGAGCAGAAGAGAATTTCCGTCTTCTTCTCATTCTCTCAATCGCTTTTGGAATTTTTTTGGTCTTCCTCGCCCTGCTCTTTTTTGCCCTCCGTGCGTACCTTTGGGACCAGATACAAAGGCAAGAGTTTCTTGTAGGTTCCCTTAGAGAACAGTCCTCGGCAAGATCCGAGGGCCTCAAGAACATTCAGGAGTTTAACGCGACACTGCTTGCAACTTCGGGCCTCTATGAAAAACGGCTTTCTCCCACGCGCATACTGGAAGGCATTTCTTCTCACCTCAAGCCAGGCATGTACCTCAGTTCTCTGAACATAACTTCTGACAAGATTACCGTCACGGGATTCTCGGGCCGCAGAGAAATCTTGTTTGAGTTTAGAGAAGACTTCCAGAAAGACCCACTCTTCAAAAGCGCGTACTTTCCTCCTTCAAACTGGGTAAAGCCGGCCGATATTATATTTTCTTTCAGCGCTGAACTACAATGAGTCCCAAACGAAAAATTTTCATCACGATTCTCCTCGTCCTAGGCTCCCTGATTGTTGTCTTGGTGTTTGGGATAGCCCCCCTTATACAGGGCATTTCCAAGGACGAGCGCAAGTTTCAAACTCAAAAACAGGAACTTGAGGTTTTTAAGGAGGAAACCCAGGAGATTGAAAACTTTGCAGCGTTTTCTCAAGAGAAACACCAGGATGTAGAAGGCCTTGAGCTCCTGTTCGTTTCTCCGGAAACGCCCATTCCCCTCATTGAGTTTCTGGAGCAGTCCTCTTTGCTATTGGGCATTGAACTGACGATTATCCCTGGAGAGGCAACAAAGCTTACAGGAGACTTCTGGCCCTCCCTGGAGTTGCGCGTTTCTTCCAAAGCAGCGTACCCCTTAGCTTCTGCATTCTTGAAAGCAATGGAAAATGCGCCCTTCGCCACTGAGATATCAAGCGTTACCATGGAAGCGCAAAGAGAAAGCCGGAACGTTGAATTCACCTTTGTCCTCAAGGCATACACGAAATGAAATTACGCATTGGGACATCAAAAGAATACTTAAAAAGAATTCCCCATGCACTTGGAGAGCACGCATTTTTGTTTACCCTTTTTCTTATAGCTTTGGCAGGAGGGATCAGCGCACTCGTGTTTTTCTTCTTTGTTCTTTCCAGTAAACCTGGAGAGATTGAAACGCAGGCAAAGTCAGTAGAACTGCGCAAAGACGTGTTTGAGAAGATCTTGGAAATAAGAAATGGCCAAGATAAGAGGTTGCAGGAATCCAAGACCGCGCTTCCCAAAGACATCTTCCGCCTCAACAGATAACATTGACCAGCGAGGGACTTTACAGTATAATAATTAGGTAGGTTGTCCTCGTAGTTCAATGGATAGAACGCCACTCTTCTAAAGTGGATATTGCAGGTTCGAGTCCTGCCGAGGACACAACGTAATAAATTTGCAAAGCAAATTTAAACGTTGTAGGGACGTAAAATTTTAGAAAAATTTGTACGTCCCACATGGTGGGCGTAGCTTAGCGGCTAAAGCGTCGCTCTGTGGCAGCGAAGATCGCGGGTTCAAATCCCGTCGCTCACCCCAAAATTATGGATCAAGAATTTATCACAATTCCGGAAGCTGCGCGCCTTACAGGGCAAAGCGATCTTACCATAATGCGCGCAATCAAAGACTGCCTTCAGCAGCCTGGAGTTAACGCTGCCGAAATTCTCAGAAAAGAGCCGAGAGACAACGGCTTTCTCTACCTTGTGAACAAGGAAGTATTGTTCAGAGAGCTTAGCAAAGCAACAGATGTTCCCCCCGCTTCGCAGCGAGGCGAGCAAGAAGAAACATCCCCGAAGCGAGAGCAGACGCTTCTTGAGGCAAAAGATGAAATGATTGCAACGCTGCAGAAGGTAGTTGATACACAAGGAGGGCAGATCGAGGACTTGTCGGGAAAGATCGATCAGCTCATCGAACGGGACCGTGAGACAAACATTCTTCTCAAAACCCTTCAGGACAAACTTTTTCTTCTTGAGCAGGCCCGCCCAACCAAAAAGCAGGCATAATAAAAATTACTTCTCTGGGTCTTCCAAGTCAATTCCGTCGTCGTCTTCGTCAGATTTGGATTTTTCTGTTTCAACACCCTCGTCGTCAGAGCCTTCTTCAGGCGGCTCTGTTATCTCGTCTCCATCTTCTGGATCAGCAAAAAAGTCTATAAGTTCTTCGTATGCCATTGTTGAGAGATAGGTCTTTACAAACGACCTTTTCAAATTACGAAATTCATTATAGATAGACAAGAACCCTTGTCAACCCCGTTGTCCACAGCGTAATAAATTTTCGCAGAAAATTTAAACGCTGTTGGAACGTTGAACGTACAATTTGCGAAGCAAAATTACGTTCTTACGTTCCACAGGCGTTGCAAAAGACCGAATTTTTTGATACATTAGCAAGGCAGTTTGCTTTTGTCCCCGTAGCTCAACGGATAGAGTAGCTCACTCCTAACGAGCAGATGGAAGTTCAATTCTTCCCGGGGGCACAGCGTAATAAGTTTTTGATGGGCCTGTAGCTCAACGGCAGAGCACCTGGCTGGCAGTCAGGGGGTTAGGGGTTCAAATCCCCTCAGGTCCACAGGGAGAGGTACCGAAGTGGTTATAACGGGACGGTTTCGAAAACCGTTTGCTCCGCAAGGGGCCCGTGGGTTCGAATCCCACCCTCTCCGCCAGTTGATTTTTGGGGGTTTTCGTGATACTCTAACAAGGACACACTATGTCTTTTTTTGGTACGAACAAGAAAAAAACAGAAACTCCAAAGGAAACGCAAAAGCATATTGAAGAGCTGGAAAAGAGGGTTCAAGAGCTTCAAAATGATCTATTAGCATACAAGAAGGCAATGAAAAGCGCAGTGACGAAAGTTGGCATTGTTAGGTTTAATCCGTTCCATGAGATAGGGTCTGACCAGAGCTTTTCCCTGGCGTGCTTGGACCAAGAGAACAACGGATTTGTTCTTACGAGCCACTATCTAAAAGATCATAACCGTGTATATGCAAAACCCATTAAACAAGGGGAGTCAGAATATCAATTGTCTGAAGAAGAAAAGGAAGCAATAGCGAAAGCAATGACCAATAACCAATGACTAATGACTAATGACCAATGATAAGACCGCCTATCGTAGTTGTACTGGGGCATGTGAATCATGGCAAAAGTTCTCTTCTGGAAGCAATTCGGGAAGACTTTAAAATTACCTCAAAAGAGTCTGGCGGCATTACCCAGCACATCGGCGCATACCAAGCTGAATACCAAGGCAAGAGCATTACATTTATTGATACCCCTGGCCACGAAGCATTTTCTGCAATGCGAAGCAGAGGAGCAAAGATTGCAGACATTGCAATTCTTGTTGTTGCTGCCGACGACGGTGTGCAGCAACAAACAAAAGAAGCAATTTCAGTAATCCAGGAGACAGGAATTCCCATGATTGTTGCGGCGAATAAAATAGACAAGCCAGGGGCTGACCCGGAAAAAGTGAAACGAGAACTTTCCGAGAACAATGTGTTTGTGGAATCGTTTGGAGGAAATGTTCCTTGCGTCAATACGTCAGCAACTACAAAACAGGGAATCCCAGAGTTGCTCGAGATGACTCTTCTGGTTGCAGACTTGCAGCATTTGGTTTCTGACCCTCGAAAGGATGCACGGGGTTGGGTGATTGAAACTTCTGTTGACAGCAGGCGGGGAAACTCTGCGACTCTTCTTGTAAAAGACGGGACGTTGAGCCTTGGAGACATCGTGGGGACGAGAAGTGCGTGGGGCAAGGCAAAAATTCTCCAGAACTTTCAAGGAGAATTGGTCAAGGTTGCTCTTCCTGCAACACCCGCGTTGATGGTTGGTTTTGAGGAGCACCCCCGCATTGGAGAGGAGTTTCAGGTATTTGAAAATGAGCAGGGCGCAAAAGCATTCCTTTCTCCTGCCCGCATTACGCCAAGCGTTGCAGGCGGGCCTGCCCCAGAAAACGCCCTCAACATTGTACTCAAGGCAGACGTGGCAGGATCTTTGGAAGCATTACAAGACATGCTTTCTGTTCTTCCTCAAGAAAAAATTGCGCTGAGAATCGTAGACTCTGGGATTGGCGAGGTTGGAGAAGGAGACGTGCGTTTAGCTCAAGGCACAAACGCAAGGGTTTTGGGTTTCCGTACCAAGGTGAATGCAAAAATTCTTGAGTTAGCCCAAAGAGAAAGCGTTCCCCTGGAAACGTTTGACGTCGTGTACGATCTTATTCAGCGCGTTCGTGAGGTTATGGAGAAAAGCCAAGAGTCAAGGTTTGTGAGAAAGGACATTGGAAGCTTGAGAGTGCTCGCAGTGTTCTTGCGAGAAAAAGACAGACAGATTGTTGGAGGCAGGGTTCTTGAGGGAGAAGTCCACAAGGGCGGCCTTGTGGAGGTGGTGCGCAACAATGAAGTTTCAGGGCAAGGGCGCTTGCTCAATCTTCAGAAGAATAAAAAAGATGCGGATCTTGCGGTAAAGGGTGACGAGTGCGGTCTACTTTTTGTGGGAAGTATTCAGGTAGAGGTCGGAGACATACTCCAGTTTCACATTCTTGCTCCTGATACTATATAGAGATGACAAAAGATAGAACGTTGCGAGTGAGCAAGCTCTTCAAGCGGGAGCTTGCAAATATCTTTCTCCACGAGCTTGATTTTCCCTATGGAACGTTCGTTACCATCCTGGACGTTGCGGTTTCCCCAAACTTGCAGCAAGCGAAAGTTTATATTACGATTACCCCAGCAGAGCGTTCTAAAGAAGTGTTCTTCATTCTCAAGAGAAACATCTTTGTAATTCAGCAGAACTTGAACAAGAGGCTCAAGATGCGGCCTACCCCAAAGATTAGCTGGGTTCAGGGAGACTATGCCTCCCGCGCTCAAAGAATTGAGGAGCTCTTAGAAGAGATTTCAAAAAAGAAACAATAGCGGCGCCTTGACCGAGCGGCATAGGTGAGGGTCTGCAAAACCCTTTACGGCAGTTCAACTCTGCCAGGCGCCTCAACAAAATTTGCCGGGGTGCTGGAACGGAAGACAGTGTGGGCTTAAAACCCACTGAGCGCAAGCTCGTGAGGGTTCGACTCCCTCCCTCGGCACACAAAATACAAAAACAGCCCTTCGACTCCGCTCAGGGCTGTTTTTGTTTGTGTCCTATCCTTCTAATACCTCAATGTAGGTGCGTTTGGCTCCAAAGTTTAATGCTTGCCAGTAATCTGGGAACCAGATATCTACGATAAAGTATTTACTTGGGTGCATGCGGTCTTCTACCACAAAAACTTGGCCGCCATAGAGATCCGGAAGCTTAATTTTTGTGCCCATAGGAAGGAAGTTTGCCGCCACAATGCCGTTTCTCACCCAAGTTCCCGATGCGGTAATAAATGGGGTGTCGTCGGTCTGCTCAGGGGTAGAGGAGTATGCAGTCACCACAACCCTGATCGTTTCCGCCACTATTTCTGGCGTTTGGGGCGAGGCAACTGGGAGAAAGGCACTCGAACTTACGAGAGCTCCCTTATCTAAGTCATGTCCTACCTCTTGAGCTAAGCCCTTTGCTCCAACCATCGCAAGGATTGCTCCGAGAAAGAACCCGGCAGCCAAGGCAAGCGCGTGCTTTTGGATGTATTTCATATAAAAGCCCCTTTTCGGGGGTGAAGACAGTATAGCCCAAAGGAGAAGGAAAGTCAATACCCAGCGATTGTATGGGATACCCTGATTTATCCACAGGGTTCGTTTGACAGTCTTTGCTGGAGTGCTAAAATTCAATCCTGGAGGGTTTGCTTTTCTTGTATGGTTAAGATGGTCTTCTATACAATATATTGGATGGTTTGAACATGAATTGCCCAATCTGTCAAAGTTCTTCAAGGGTTATAAACTCCAGGAGCGCAGACCACGGGAAAACCATAAAAAGGCGCAGGGCTTGCATGAAATGCGCCAGGCGATTCACCACGTATGAGCACATAGAGCTGGTAAATCTCACGGTCTTGAAGCGCAACGGGTCCAGAGAGCCTTATATGCGCCACAAGCTTCAGCTTGGAATGAGAAAGGCCCTGGAGAAGAGGCCGTATACCGAGCAGCAGTTTGAAAAGTTGGTATCTGGAGCAGAAAATGATATCTTAAACTCGGAACACGATGTTATTTCCTCCGAGCAAGTAGGTCAGATTGTCCTTTCTCACCTCAAAGCATTTGACAAGGTTGCCTATCTGCGCTTTGCTTCCGTATACCGGAGATTTGGGAGCCCGAAGGCCTTTGAAAAAGAGATTGAAAAACTCGAAAAAGAAAAATGACCTCCACACAAAAAAATCTTCTTGAACTTTCAAAAAAAGAAAAGGCTGCAGTGAACAGCCGTTTTTCGGAAAACGCCTTGAAGATGATGAAGAAACGCTATCTTACTGTTGACGAGAAGGGAGTGCAGGAAACTCCAGCCGACATGTTTGCAAGAGTCGCGAGCAGCCTTGCGCTTGTAGAAAAGAAGTATAAGAAAAACGAGCAATCCATAAAAAAGATTGCGCGGGATTTTTTTGACATCATGTCAACAAAAGAATACACTCCTGCCGGCCGCACCGTGACCAACGGGGGAGGCCAAACTCCGGTTGTTGCAAACTGCGTGGTTCTGCCCATTCATGATTCCATGGAGAGCATTTTTCAAACCCTCAAAGACGCAGCCCTGCTGCAGCAGGCAGGGTGCGGCCTTGGCTTTGACATTTCTGAAATGCGGCCTGCCGACTTCCCTACGAGAAAATCCAGGGGGAGGGCTTCAGGCCCTGTCACTTTTTTGAAGGTGTATGACTATGCGTTCGGAACCATCAAACAACAATGTTTTGCAAAAGGCACATTGATTGTGACGAAACGCGGCCTCGTTCCCATTGAAGAGGTGAAAATTGGCGATGAAACATTTACTGACAAGGGATGGAAGCGCGTGACAGAAGTGTTTTCCAACGGAGTTCGAGATGTTGCACGCCTTATCCTTGATAACGGCCTTTCCATTGAGGTTACGCCCAATCATAAAGTGACAGTGCTGGAAAATAGTCAGATTGTTCTCAGGGAAGTGAGGAATCTTACAAAAAAAGATACTTTACTTCTTAAGCTTGGAGACGAACAGAATGATTTTGAAAAAGTAGCTTTAGAGCAGGTGGATTATAAAAAAAGTAAGTACACGAGTTCACAATTAAAACCAATTCGTCAGCCCAGCGTTTTAGACGAGGATTTGGCGTATTTCTTGGGTTGGTATTTCGCAGACGGTTGGAATGATTCTCAGGGCATTGGGCTTGTCGTTCCAGATGATGACAGCATTCAGAACTCGACGGTAAGTTTAATTCAGAAATTATTTTCTATTTCTCCTCTTTTGACAAAAGAACCCAAAGAGAATTGCAGGAAGCTCAAAATAAATTCTTTGTGGGTGAAAAGATATCTTGAGCGCAATGAGCTTCTGAAACAACATTCACCGGAGATTAGGGTCCCTTCCAGGATTCTCAACTCGCCCTCTTCTGTCCGGATGGCATTTGTTGCAGGATTCTTTGAGGGAGACGGCGACAATGGCGCTGGCAAGAATTACCGATTGAGTTCCACAAGCGAAAAGTTTCTTCAAGAAGTACAGCTGATTCTACTTGCCAATGGCATTGGCAGCACCATATCTTCAGAAAAACCCAGAGAGGAATGGCGGCGTCTTTATCGTCTTTCTATTGTAGGAAAGATATTCACCGAAAAATTCTATGAGAAAGTTTCGCGATATTCATGGAAAATTCGAAAACAAGAAAAAATCAAAGATTTCAGCTGGATTTTTCCATTCCATCCGGTTCGTGATCTTGGGTATTCTTATCGCGATATCAAAAATCAGCACGACGGTGTACGCACGACGATCAGTTACTCCATTCTTTCTCAAATTCAAACAGCCGCATTTCTCCAGAGCAAAAAGATACTAGAAACAGATTGGCTTGGTTTTCTTCCTGCGAAGATAAAAAGCATTACACCTGCTGGTGAAAAGGAAGTGTACGATTTTGAGGTGGAAGAGGTGCACATGATCAATGCGGGATTGTATACAAGCAATTCTCGTCACGGAGCCAATATGGCGATGATGCGCGTGGACCACCCCGATATTCTTGACTTTATTCACTGTAAAGAAGTGGAGGGGGAGATCCACAATTTCAACATTTCAGTCACGGTGACCGACGAGTTCATGGAACAGTTAGAAAAGAACCCCAGCAAGCAGTGGTGGTGCACGTTCAATAATAAAAAATACAAACCCAGGAAAGTGTTGCGCCATCCCAATGGAAGCGTGTACGGAGCAGAGGAAGTAGATATCACGGTCAAGCAACTCTTTGATGAATTGGTAGAGGGCGCCTGGAAGAATGGGGAACCAGGAATTGCATTTGTGGACACCTGGAATAAAACCAACCCTCTTCCTGGGCTTGGACCTCTCGCAGCAACTAACCCTTGCGGGGAACAGGTACTTCATCCATACGATAACTGCAATTTGGGATCCATTAATCTTGCAGCGTTCGTGAAACAGAAAAAAGTTGACTGGGCACGACTTCGTTTTGTCACGAGAACCGCAACGAGACTCATGGATAATGTGATAGATGTCTTTGATTTTCCGGTACAAGAGGTGACTGACTTAGCCAAAAAAAACAGGAGGATTGGCTTGGGCATTATGGGTTTTGCTGACATGCTCTACCAGCTTGAGGTGCGATACGACTCCAAGCAAGGATTTGCGTTAGGAGAAAAGGTTATGAGCTTTATCACTGCTGAAGCCCATACAATGTCTGAGGAATTGGCAAAAGAGAAAGGCGTATTTCCCAATATTGCAAAAAGCGTGTTTGCCCCCCTACGGGGGGTCTCCCGCAGGGAGATAAAAAAGATGCGCAACGCTGCCCTCACCACGGTTGCTCCCACCGGCTCTATCTCCATGATGTTTGACTGTTCTTCTGGCATTGAGCCAAACTTTGCCCTCTCTTTTGTGAAACAAGACAAAGACGGCAGCCAGTACCACTATTTAAATTCATACTTTGAGAAGGCCCTGGGCAAGCTCAAACTCTCAAAGATCGAAAAAGACGAGGTTCTCCAGGAGGTTGTCAAAAAAGGAAGTATTCAACACCTGACAAAGCTCCCCAAGATTTTAAGAGACACCTTTGTGATCTCCATGGACATTGCGGGTCTCAACCACATGAAAATGCAAGCTGCGTTCCAGAAGCACGTTGATAATTCTATTTCCAAAACCATCAACTTCCCAAACTCTGCAACACAAGAGGAGGTCGCAGAAAGCTTTGTTGCGGCGTGGCGGCTTGCATGCAAGTCTGCTACAGTCTACCGGGAAGGAAGCAGGGTGGTGCAGATTCTCAACCTTGGCACAGGAGAAAACCTCATTGCTCCCACTGAACTTGGGGCAGGGCAAGAAAAACTTGACCTTCGCATGGATCAGCAACGGCTGGCTCCAAGGCCGAGACCAGAGGTAATGATAGGCAAAACCTACCGAGTGAAAACAGGGTACGGGAATCTATACGTTACCGTGAACAACGACGAAAAAGGGGTGCCGTTTGAAGTGTTTGCAACCATTGGAAAGTCAGGAGGCTTTTTCCAGGAGCAGTCAGAGGCAATTTGCAGGCTCATCTCCCTTGTATTGAGAGCAGGGGTGAAGATTGAAGAGGTGGTAGAGCAGTTAAAAGGCATAAGGGGACCCATGCCCATATTCACAGACAAAGGTACCATTCTTTCCTTGCCCGATGCTTTGGGCCGCATTCTTGAAGACCACGTGAAGTTTGCTCCAAGAGTTGAAGAAGCAGTTGCGAGACCCGAGAAACAGGAGGTGCTTCCTTTTATAGAAAAAAAGCAGACCATTGCTGAGCTGGGTTTTATGCCAGGATGCCCTGATTGCGGCTCTCCGCTTTTAATGTCTGAAGGATGCATCAGCTGCAAGGAGTGTGGATTTAGCCGCTGCATGTAAGGCCCATGCCACTTTTTTATACTGGGAAGGGAGACAAAGGAACCTCTGTCATCGGGAAGAAAAAGTTCCCCAAAGATTCTCCAGTGATCGAGGCATTGGGGGATCTCGACGAATTAAACAGTCTGATAGGACTTTTCAAAAGTACGCCAAATGGGAAACTGTTTTTTTTAAAACTTACCAAGGTTCAGGAAACTCTCTTTATCATTCAAGCGAGAATTGCGTGGATTCTCTATCCAAAATTCTCCTCGCCCCAGGTCTCAGGAGAAAAGGTAAAGGAGCTTGAAAAAGAGATTGACAAGGCCGAAAAAACAATACACCCTGAACGCGGTTTTGTGATCTCAGGAACCAATGAAACTGCCTCGTGGCTTGACTACCTGAGAGCTGTGGAGAGGAGGGTGGAGAGGAGAGTGTATACTCTTTCCAAAAAATATACAGTGCCGCCAGAAATTTTGGCATATCTAAACCGGCTTTCAAGCTATCTGTATGCCTTAGCTCGGCTTGAGATTTACAAGAAAAAACTCAAAGAACCCCGTCCAAGATATCGCTAATGTCAAAGCTCAAATGCCAAGTGAAATCCAAAGTTCAAATGTCAAAGAAAACTATTTTCTCCTCACCATCTTTATTGTGCTTGCTGGTGCCCTAGCCATGGGAGTACGGCTGTTGCCTCATGCGCCAAACTTTACTCCTATGGGGGCCTTAGCGCTTTTTGTTGGGGCGTACCTGGCGAGAACCCATAAAGCTGCTCTCCTTATCCCTGTTCTTTTGATGTTTCTCTCAGATCTTTTCATTGGATTCTATGATCTCAGGCTTATGGCAGTGGTGTATGCAAGCTTTTTGGTCTATGGTATCATTGGGATGTTTGTTATAAAACAAAAAAGCGCTCCAACAGTTTTGCTCGGCAGCATTGGGGGCGCACTATTCTTTTACCTTGCGACCAACTTTGCAGTCTGGGCATTCTCGCCTTTTTACACCCACAACATTCAAGGGCTTCTCCTTTCTTACGAAATGGCCTTGCCTTTTTTCCGCTTCACCCTGTTGGGAGACCTGTTTTTTACCGGTGTATTCTTTGGCAGTTACGAATTCGTCATTCACTTTTTGCGTCAAAGAGAACTAAAACTAAGCCGAGCTTAGTTATTCACACCTTAGCTCGGTTAAGTTTTACCATTTCAGAGAGACGACCGTCTTGCTGGAACGGAAGTTTCAAAGCAAACTATATAATAAGCGTGCCTACGTGTTCTCCTTTGAGTGCTCTGAAAAAGTTTCCTTTTTTCAGACCATTCAATACTTGTACGGAGCATGGTATAGAGGATGTTTCTTGGAGTTTTCCTTGCATTAAACCCGTGACATCTCTCGCGGAAACACGGGGGTAGGAAACGAAAAGAGAACGTATGTCTTTTTTATAAATGTGCTTCAGCATTTTTGTTTGGGGATTCGTTTTTGGATCTTGTTCAAAGACGCCATCAACGTCTGTAAGAAAGAGGACTCTCTTTGCCGCGAATACGTTGCTTAGATACGATGCAATTTGGTCAGATGAACAAATACTGAACCGAGAGGTCTCGTCGATGACCATATCTCCATATAGGAGAGGTATGAATCTTTGCTCAAGAAGCGATCCTACGGGTTTTAGGAATGCTTGAGATATTCTTCCTTCGCGTTGCAAAAACAAAGCAGCAGGTAACAATGGGAATACGGGAAACTTTTTCTTGAGAAAAATTTCTGTGATTAGGTTATTCAATAAAAGAACGGCGTGGTGAGTCTGCGTTATACCAGACACGTTTTTGTGTGGACGTTTTAGATTCGCTAGATCATATCTTTTCGCAAGTGAGTGTGCCAGACTTCCTGCGCCATGCACGAGCAAAAACGACTCTTTTTTTGAGTTTGCATAGGCTTTGAGCTCTTTTGCAAGTTGTGTAACTACTTTTTCTCGCAGCATAGGCCTTCCCCGCCCTTTACCGGTGAGTACACTCCCGCCGATTTTTATGATGGTTAGTGGTTGAGTTCTCATAGGTTTTATTCTACAATACGCAGTAGCTTTGTACACTAGAGTTGTGGAGAAGAGGCATGAAAACTGTGGATGGCATCTGCGCTGTTATCATGCGCGGCCTGACGGGTGCAGAGGAGGTATTGCTGGTTCGCGAGCAAGAAAGCATGCAGGCGTACGGAAAGATTGCAGGGCAAGAGTCCATAGTGATGGGACTCATGGAGGAAGGCGAAAGCGAAGAGGAAACCGTGCGACGGGAGGTTCTTGAGGAAACAGGATTCTCTGTTAAAGAGATGTGTTTCTTGAGGTGCTTACCAATCCCAGGGGCAACGGCGTGGATCTTCCTTGTGGAGATTGACGTTTTACTGCCTAGGCATTCTGGAGAGCTCTCTTGGCGATGGATAAACATAGAGGAGCTCGGTAAGATTTCTCATCTCAGGGTTCCTACGCGTGAAGCCGTAGAAATGGGAATTGCCACGCACAGGAAAATCACTTCGTTCAAGTCTACCTCAGTGCCTCCGTGAGCAGGGGCGTACAACTTCAGGTGCACTGTACGCCCCATTTATTTTCTGGTGCAAACCTGTATATTTCGTCATTCGTCTTCATGAATCATAACGGAAGAATCAAAAAAGAGGAATTTGTAGTTTTGGTAGATAAAAAAGACCGAGTAATAGGCATTGCTCCAAAAGCTACTGTCCATACCAAAGATACGCCTCTGCATCGCGCATTTTCTTTGTATATTTTCAACCAGCAAGGAGAAGTGTTAGTGCAGCAAAGGAAGAAAGAGAAAATTACATGGGGCGGCTTTTGGTCTAATTCTTGTTGCGGCCATCCTGCCCCGGGAGAAAGCAGAAAAGAAGCTGCAAAGAGACGTTCTTTCCAAGAACTCGGAATTGCCGTAGAGGATATTGAGAAAATGGCAGATTATCGTCATCGATTTGAACACGATAATGTAGTTGAAAACGAGATTTGCCCAATTTTTGTTGGTATAGCACGAGATTCACATATTACGCCGTCACCAGGAGAGATAGAAAAATTTCAATGGGTATCTTGGTCAGGATTTCTACAAGACATCAAAGAGAAGAAAGCAGAATATTCTCCTTGGTCTAAAGAGCAAGTGCCAATTCTTTCTGCAAGCTCGCAATTTCAGGAGTGGCTCAAACGAAATAGTCTTCAACTGGTATAACAAAAACCGCCAGTAAAGGCGGATTTTGTTTTGTAGAGCGGGTGATGGGAATCGCCGCCCACTATTCAGTGGGCGAGCCTCGCCCAGCAAAGCTGGGCGGGAACCCTTTTTTAAAAGGCAGGCTATTCCCACTCAGTGGTCCCGGGAGGTTTTGGAGTAATGTCATAGAGAACGCGGGTTACCTGTCGCACCTCGTTGGTGACGCGGTTTGAGAGGCGCGAGAGAAAATCGTAAGGTAGCCGTGCCCAGTCAGAGGTCATAATATCAGAGCTTACCACAGCTTTTACCACGACAGGATAGGCATAGGCACGCTGGTCTCCTCTTACCCCTACGGTTTTGTCGTTCAAAAGAATGGCAAAGTACTGATAAAAATTGCGAGCCAAGCCTTCTTTCTCAATTTCTTCTCGCACAATGGCATCGGCATCTCGGAGAATGTCGAGTTTTTGCTTGGTAACCTCGCCTACGACGCGGATTGCCAAGCCTGGTCCTGGAAATGGCTGGCGCCACACCGCATCTTCTGGCAAGCCAAGGGCTAAACCTATCTGCCTCACCTCGTCTTTAAACAAATCCCGCAAGGGTTCTAAAAGCTTGAGATGAAGTTTCTTGGGCAGGCCAGCCACGTTGTGATGGGACTTTATTGTTTGCGTTTTCTTGCCCGTGTCTGTTCTTGCTGATTCCACCACGTCTGAATGAATCGTGCCTTGCGCGAGAAAAGAAGGAGCAGGCGTAAGCGACTTTGCCAATTTTTCAAATACGCGAATAAACTCTTTTCCAATGATTTTTCGTTTTGTTTCCCCGTAGGAAATTCCTTTGAGAGCTTGCAAGAACTGCGTTTCTGCGTTTACATATTTCACGTTGAGATGGAGCTGATCTTGCAAAAGTTGTCGCGCCTCACGTGGTTCGTTTTTCCGAAGAGTGCCGGAGTTCACGAATATGCAGGTAAGTTGATCGCCGATTGCCCTTCCCAAAAGAGCGGCAACCACCGAAGAGTCAACGCCGCCAGAAGTGGCGCACATAACATGCTCTTTTCCTACGGCTTTCCTGATTCCTTCTATTTTTGCCCCGACAAGATCGCCGATTTCTTCGAGTTTCAGGCATTTGCAGATGCCAAACACAAAGTTTTGCAGGATTTCTTTTCCGTGCCTCGTATGCTCTACTTCCGGGTGAAACTGAATACCAAAGAGTTTTCGTTTTGAGTCCTCAATGGCTGCGTGGCTGGAATTGGGGCTCAACGCTGTTTGCACAAATCCTTTAGGGAGACGCACCGCTTGGTCTCCGTGCGACATCCACACAGAAAAAGAAGAGGGCAAGCCCTGAAATAGTCTGCTTTTTTGCGCAAGTTCAAGAACAGCTGGGCCGTACTCTTTCTTGGCACAGTGTTGCACCTTGCCTCCCATGAGGTGTGCCATTAGTTGCATGCCGTAACAAATGCCAAGAACGGGTATGCCCAGCTCCAGAATCTTTTTAGGAATGGTGGCGGCCCCCTTTGCATACACGGAATCTGGGCCGCCAGAGAGAATGATTCCTTTTGCGTCGCGCACTTTGGCAAGAGAATAGGTGTGGGGTACGAGCCTTGCTTCCACGCCAAGGCTTCTCAAGCGCCGTGCAATAAGCTGGGAGTATTGTGAGCCAAAGTCGAACACGAATACGGATTGGGTGTGATGCTCAAGAGTGGGGTTCATCCCGTTAGAAATTCCTTTTGTTATTGTTCATATTGCATCTCATAAGAAAGTGCCTTGTGTGTTGATAATTTCTAACGGGATTCATGTTTTTTCAGGATGACGGAGTGAGGGTTGCTTTCGATTAAGCCAGCTTGGGTAATGTGAACGAACTTTGCTTTTTTTTGAAGCTGTGCGATATTTTTTGCACCCATATACCCCATGCCCGAGCGCAATCCGCCAAGCATCTGGAACACCACTTCACGTAGTGGACCCTTGTAGGGCGTGAGCGCGTCTACTCCTTCTGGCACATGTTTTTCGGAACCTTTCTGTGCGTAGCGATCGGTTGCCTTGCCTTTTTGCATGGCCCCTGGAGACCCCATGCCTCGGTATGTTTTATACTTTCCTTGCTGAATCGTGATAATTTCTCCTGGAGCTTCAGTAGTGCCCGCCAACATGGAGCCCAGCATTACGGTATCTGCCCCGGCAGCAAGCGCTTTCACAATATCGCCCGAAAAGCGAACGCCGCCGTCTGCAATAACCGGCACATTTTTCGTTTTTGCGACTTTTGCAACGTCCATGATTGCAGTGAGTTGGGGCACGCCCACTCCGCTGACGATTCTTGTGGTGCAGATTGAGCCTGGGCCCACCCCCACTTTCAGGGCGTCTGCAAAAGTGACAAACGCGTACGCTGCCTCTGCCGTGGCAATATTGCCTATGATGAGGTCTGCCCTGATCGCTTTTTTGATTTTCTTTGCGTCCGCGATGATGTTTGTTTTGTACGCATGGGCGCAGTCTACGCAAATCACGTCTACTCTAGCTCTGTCGAGCGCTTGTGCTCTTATAACGTCATGAGGGCCGATTGCGGCCCCCACAAGCAAAGTTTTATTATATTTTTTTACGTCCGCAACCATTTTCACTTGTTGTTCAATGGTGCAGTTTCGGTGCACAATGCCGATTCCCCCCTCTTTTGCCAAGGCGATTGCCATTTTGATTTCCGTAACCGTGTCCATGGCCGCAGAAACCAAAGGATTTTTGAGCGTAATCTTTTTGGTGAGGCGAGAACGCACGTCAACTTCAGACGGATTTACGTCTGACTTTTGCGGAACCAAGAGCACATCGTCGAATGTAAGACCTAAAGGAAACTCACCCATTACCTATTCTACCAGAAAAGCGCTGTCTTGCAACAGCGCCCTTCTGGGGAAAACTTCTTTGAGCGGGCGAAGGGAGTCGAACCCTCATTTCGTCCTTGGCAAGGACGCATAATAGCCGCTATACGACGCCCGCCTTCGCTCGCCGAAGCGAGCTACGGCGGGCAAGCCCGCACATTATAGCTCGCGAAGGCGAGACTCTGTGCCGCGGGGGTGAATTGAACACCCGACGCCAGCCTCTTCCAAAGGCCGTTTTGGACTATCTCATCTTCCTTGAAAGGGAGTTGGGCGCTGTTTGCGGGATTATTGTTGGGACTCACCCGCTAGTCTCTACACCTTCCGAGAAACCTCTGCCCCTCTCGGCTTGGCTCGGGATTGGTCACGCCTAGGCGACTTTTCCCCGAATTCACCCAATTTTTCAATCCGTCTTACGGCGGAAAGCCCCAAAGAGTTCAGGGCTGCGCTCTACCACTGAGCTACCGCGGCATATGCAATTATAGAAAGAACTTTTTGACCCCTTCAATCCAGCCCATAATTCTGTGGAAGTTCTTGGTATCTCCTACACTAATCTGAATTGTCCCAAATGGCAAGCGATTATACGGCCTCTTCCCCAAACTCGATCTACTTATTCCGTAGTAAAATTTCTGAAAGTTTTCCTTTGGCAACCCCGTAGCCTTCTGCCAGTATCTTAATGCTTCATTTTCATTGATGTGTTGGAATATTCTAACACTGGCCTTAATTTTTGAGATAGGTATTTGAAGAATATTTTGCAAGAATTTTACAAACAATTTTACCATAATCGGGTCGGTATTACTAAAACCTATTTTATGGTATGTACGTTCTTTTCCATTTTTAAAGATCGGTCTTTTATAGCCCTCCGCCCAATAAAGCGCCGTTCCAATCAAAAGAAGTTCTATTTTTGAAAGCTTCCTTATTTCTTCTTTTGCATATTTACGAATTCGCGCGGCGTTTTGGCGAGCCTGATGAGTTTGGAGTCGATTTTTCTTTATCAAGCCTCTTAGAGATCCTTCATGAACGCGCCGTTGAATTCTCACTTGAGCTTTTTCTGATAAAACAAGCCCAGTAAACCAGTCCGAAAGTGTAGCCTTCGGAATCCCAAGTTTCTTGGTAACCTCGTTGTAGCTATAGCCTTGAAGGCGTAGTGAGAGTGCCTTTTCCTTATCTTTGCGCATTACTAATACTATAGCATGGGAAGTTCGGTTTTCAAAGTGCAAAAACTCGGAAATACTGTTTTATAGCATCTTTGTAGGTATTTTCAAAGTCGATGCCCTCAATCTGGTCTTTCGTTATCCAGCGGAAGTCTTTGTGTTCTGGGCTCATTAAGATTTCACCTCCTCTCCAAAAACAACGGAAACCTACGAGAAACAGAAAGAAATCTCGGTTGGGATCGGGTTGTCGTTTCCATACATGGAATACGGGACCTAGTTCAATGACTGCTTTGTCTCCTATCTCTTCTCGAATCTCTCGCTGTAAGGCTTCTTGAATGTCTTCTCCAGCCTGAATTTTCCCCCAGGCAATTCCCATTGTCCGTCTTTATCCTCAAGAATCAAGAGCCTCTCTCCGTCTCCAATAAACGCCTTTAATCCTACAAAGAAGCTTTGGTCGTTTTGCCCCATAGTTTTTTTGTGGACGGCGCAGGATTCGAACCTACAACATCTTGAATGTAAATCAAGCGCTCTGCCGTTGAGCTAGCCGTCCCTCTTTTTGTGCCCAGGGTGGGAGTCGAACCCACACGGCCTTGCGGCCACTACCCCCTCGAAGTAGCGCGTATAGCCAATTCCGCCACCTGGGCATTTTATTTATCGGTTGCTAAGATCTTTCTTAATTTTTTATACTTTCTCATAAGACAAGGGGCATTTCTCCTTCTGTATAAACACTTGATAACGACCTTCGATTCGCGCTTTGCGTATTTTAATTGCCATATTATTTTTCTTCCATCTTGGCAAACGTGCCCCGTTACATTTGAAAGCCTGTTCAGTGTTTTTCGTAGCCACTCGATATGAGTCAGACTCGCTGAATTAAATACAACATAGAACATGAAACTACTTTTCCATCTTGGATCCCAGTAGCTAAAACACGAACCGTCTCCATCAAAATGACCTCTGAGAAAATCAAAGAAGTAACGATCCGGAACTTTTAATTTACCAATAGTTCTACTTTTATTTGGAGTTAGTCCTATCTCTAGAAGCCATTTGTATAGAACAACATCTCCAAATTGTACAACGTAATAATCTTCTTTACCGGTGTAGCCGCCCTTCTTCCTGCTTATCTTATTCTTAATCCCTAGACAATTTTTAAACGTTCTGATTTGTTCTTTATCTTTTGAAACGAAAATAATGTGTCTGCCATCGGGTGATAAATTTCCGTCCGTCGCGATAAGGCCAATCGCATAAGCGAGCGCAGAAGACCATCTTATGTCGTCCCTTCTTAAGGGTTTCATACTTCTTTATTGTATCAGATTTTCAAAGAACTCTCAAACTGAAAACGTATACCGATTTCGCCACTCGCCCTCATTTTCTACTTTGCTGGCTCTTCTTTTTCCGCAAGCTTCTCAGCTTGCACTTCAGTTGGCTCTTCTTCTGCCACTGCAATTCCTAATTCTCGAGCCCTGAGTTTTGCCCTCTTTCCTTTAGCTAACCTTAGGTAGGATAGTTTTGCCCTCCTCACTTTTGCGCGTTTCACCAGCTCAATTTTCTCAATGAGTGGGGAATGGAGAGGAAAAATTCTTTCTACTCCTACGCCCTCTGCCACCTTTCTAACGGTTACGGTTCCTTCTATTCCTTTCCCATGTTTTGCCGCAAGCACTAGGCCTTCAAATATCTGGATTCTTTCTTTCTCTCCCTCTCTTACTTTTTGGTGCACCTTTACAATATCTCCTGCGCGAATATCAGGGAGGTTGGATTTTAGGTATTGTTTGGTGAATACTTCAAGTTTTGTTGCCATAGCTTTTTTACTACAAGGTTTAAATCTTCGGGTAGTTCTGAGTTGAATTCTTTTCTGCTCCCATCTACCATGCCTATGCTCAAGAAACTCGCGTGGAGAAACTGCCGCTTGAGGCCCTGAGGAACAACTTGGCTTTTGAAAGCATAGAGCGTATCTCCTGCAATGGGGTGGCCAAGATACGTCATGTGCGCCCTGATTTGATGTTTTCTTCCTGTTTTAGGCGAGACCTCCAGAAGAGTATAATCCTTAAATCGCTCCAACACACGATATTCAGTTTTTGCCTCTCGCTTTCCCGCCCCCGGTTCTCCTGCAAGGTATACCTTTTGTTTCCTCTTGTCTCCTTTTGCCCTTCCTAGCAGTGTTGCAATTGCTCCCTCATCTGCTTTGATATTTCCTTCCACAAGACAGACGTATTTTTTGTCCACCTTCCTTTCCTGGAATTGTTTTTGGAGAAAATCAAGAGTTTCTGGATTTTTGGCTACAAGGAGAACTCCTGAAGTATCTTTGTCGAGTCGGTGAGCTGGAGCAAAACCCCCCGGCAAGGCAATTTTGATTCCCTCAATATCAATGCCAGCCGGTTTGTCTACAACCAGTAGCGTATCATCTTCATAGAGAATTTTCAAGTGCATAGGTTTACACTGAGCTTGTCGAAGTGTGGGCCCAGTAGGAGTTGAACCTACTACCTCTTCGATGTCAACGAAGCGTTCTGCCGATGAACTATGAGCCCTTTTGTGCGCGTGGATGGATTCGGACCATCAACCTCGGCTTTATAAGAGCCTTGCTCCGCCATTGAGCTACACGCGCAGGTCACTTCTTCCTTCCTGTGAGTTTCTCAAACTCTTCTCGCTCCAGTGTCTCCTTTTCTATCAGAGCTTTGGCTATTTTGGCAAGCGTTGGCCTCTTTTGTTTTAAGACGCTCTCTGCTCTTTTTCTTGCGACTTGTAAAAGGCGGGATACCTCTTTGTCAATTTCTTCTGCGAGTTTTTGGGAATAGTTTACGTATTCTCCGATATGGGCGAATGGGTACTCATCCCTTTCGCCAAAAGTCACAGGCCCCAGCGATTCAGACATTCCGTATTCTTTCACGAGGCGCCTGGCAATATCTGAAGCCTGCTGAAGGTCGTTGGCTGCTCCTGTGGTGACGTCTTTGAACACGAGTTTCTCTGCGCAGTATCCTCCAAGAAACGTTGCGAGTTCATCTAAAAATTCTCCTCTGCTCTTTAAATGCTTTTCTTCGGAAGGGAGTTTTAGAGTGTATCCTCCGGCTCTTCCACGGGATATGATGGAAACTTTGCGCACTGGGTCTGCATGAGGGAGAGAAGCAGCAACCAAGGCATGGCCTGCTTCATGGTACGCAGTGATTTCTTTTTCTTTTTTAGAAAGAATGTGGCTTTTTCTTTCAGGGCCCAAAAGCACCTTGTCTATGGACTCTAAAAGTTCTCCCTGGGAGATTGTGGTTTTGTTGCGCCTCGCAGTAAGAATTGCCGATTCATTCATAAGGTTGGCAAGGTCTGCTCCTGAAAACCCAGGGGTTCTCTCTGCAATTTCCCGTAAAGAGGTTTTTTGAGCCAAGGGCTTGCCCACAGAGTGAATCTTGAGAATTTCTTCTCTGTCATTCACGTCAGGAAGGTCAAGGACAATTCTTCTGTCAAATCTTCCCGGTCTTAAGAGAGCAGGGTCCAATACGTCAGGGCGATTCGTCGCGGCCACAATAATTCGGGTGTCGTCTCGCTCAAAGCCGTCCATTTCCACCAAGATTTGGTTTAAGGTTTGTTCTCGTTCCTCGTGTCCGCCCGTGAACCCGGAACCTCTTGTGCGGCCAATGGCGTCTAATTCGTCAATAAAAATAATGCTTCTGCCAGCTCTTTTTGCAGTAGAAAAGAGATCTCTGACCCTCGAGCTCCCAACACCCACGAACATTTCCACGAATTCAGAACCCGAAGCAGAAAAGAATGCAACGCCAGCTTCATTGGCAACAGCTCTTGCCAACAGGGTTTTCCCTGTGCCCGGAGCCCCTACCAAAAGCACTCCTCTTGGGATGCGCGCTCCCATGTCTAGATACTTTTTCGGGTTCTTCAAAAAGTCCACCACTTCCTGGAGCTCTTCTTTTGCTTCTTTGAGTCCAGCCACGTCTTTAAACGTGACCCTTTCTTTTGTCTGGCCGTCTGCTCCAAATAACCTGGCGCGAGACCTTGTGAACTCAAACGCCTGCCCGAGTCCAGCTCTTGCCTGGCGAAACATCATAAGAAAAAAGAAAATGAAAAAGAGCATGGGAAGAATCACAAAGAGAAAAGGCGAAATCCAGGCGCCAATGCCGCCTTCTTTTTTCTGCTCAATCTGCACCTTTGCCAGTTGTTCTTTGTTGACTCCCAGGTTGAGAAGCGTCTGGGAAAGAGAAGAGTCAGATTCTTTGAGAGCAGAAACTTCAGAGCCGTCTTCCAAAGTTACCTTGAGCGCAGTGCCTTCAAGAGCAATGCTTTTAACGTCTCCCTTGTTAATGTTTTGCACGAGCTCGCTTAGCGAGATCTGTTTTTTCGCCTCAAAAGGACGGCTAAAAAGCGAAAACAGCGCTGACAGGACAAGGAGCGCCACAAACGCAACAAAAAGGTTTTTAGAAAAATTCTTCATGGTGAAGGTATTATATCAGAATTTACTCAAAAATCAATGAAAAGAAATCCCTACGGAGATGAATCCGCAGGGACTATTGCTTGGAGGTGTAGCGGACTACTCCGTCTCCTCCGGGCCAAGCGCGCTTTCGATCAGAGCTTCAACACGCTGGTCGTGGATCTTTCGCTCAGCTCTGTCCTTCTGGTGCGTGATATCAAGGAGCATTGCTTCCGCAGCTTCTATTCTCGGCTTCAGTCCCGCCTCGAGCTGCTTGAGTTCTCGGTATAAGCGGTTCCCGCCGCGACTTTGCCAAATTGGGCGACGGATTTCGGTTCGAGCATCGCGAAGGATGCCTTCGTCGAATCTTTTTCCACCGAGTTTCTCACCAAGCTGACGGTCAGCTTCCTGATCAACCTCGTCAGAAAGTTGCTTCACCTCGTTTCTCTTTTGTTCGAGAGTGCTTCTGATTTCGGCAAGCACCGCATTGAGCCTTGCTTCCGTCCACTCCCATATGTCCATGGGGGTTCCTTGGGCAATGAGAAGGGGAGCTTCCTTGCGCCATTGTGTATTGCACAGAACGCACATAAGCGCACCTTCTTTTTTGGGGCGGCCGCAGATACGACACATTACAGGCATGCTGGTACCTCCTATAAGCGATATAGCTAGATAGCTAAGGATTTTATAGCATATTTCATATTGCCTGTCAACTATTGACAAATTTAGTATAAAATGCTATACTGTTGACTAGCTACGGAGTATTCACTCCGAATTTTCGAGAGGAGGACGGTGCGTCATGACTCAGCAATGGTATGCCTGTACCGGAAGAACCAACCCGTACGACGCTCGGTGTCGCAATCAGCAGGGGCACTGCCCGGCCCACAAGGAGGGGCACATGGTGGCTCCTGCGCCTGAGATTGTGTTGTTCCGTTTTACGGTCAACCCCAATCAAGGGCAACGGCTGGAAACAGCAGGAATCCGCAGGATCGCGGTGGATCGGAACGCGCTTGAACAAGAGCATGTGGCCAACGCCGTCAGGGTCGGCCGCCAGGCTTACCGTTACGACTCCGAGGTCAGACACGTGGCAGACGCAGGCGTTCGCGTGTTCGGAGAGGGAGCAAACAAAGTCGGTTTGTTGCCTGCATGGGAGGAAATGCGGGCGGCAGGCTATATGTCCGTCGACGCCCAACTGATGGCCAATCGGAAAGGCCACATGGACATCCTTACCGTAGCCGCGTCGAACCTTTGCAGGGAACCCCGGCTTGAGCTCTCTTTCGACGCAAGGGAGCGCGTCAACGGGATCTTGAATTCCACGTGGGGGTATGTCCATGTGTGGGCCAACCCGCGCGTGAACGACACCTACTTGCTTCAAGAACTCCGCGTTGAGCAGTGGGCAGACCCTCGGAACGACCAGGGATATGTGGTTCACACCATAAACTCCCTCCATCGGTCAGACGAGCAGTCCCCCAACCTTCTGCATTTTGCAGAGGGGCTGTGGGAGCTCACGCCTGCATAGCTCCTTCAAAGCGTGCATTGGTTACACGCACCAATCGGTCCCATGGCAGCCAGTCATGGGACTTTATATTTTCTTTTAGGCACTAGGTAGGATATAGTAAAGTACATCATATGACTACTGAAGAACGACAGCGCGAGCATTCTACTTTAGAGCAGGAACGAAAACGAGTCCCCGATCTTTTCCATATGGAGCCCTTGCTCGACTCGCCAGAAATGCTCAGATGGATTGGCATTGAAGAGGTGTTTGGAGAGTATCCTTTGGGGCACATTAAATACACGCCGCAAGACTTTATCGTAGAAGAAATTGCGGGAGATAAGAGCATTTCTACGGTAGATGTAGGGAGTGCGGTCAAAAGTCTGGGAGGAAAAGGCGCGACTTTTTATGGTGAGCTGGTGAAGGCCGATATGACCACGTTTGCGGCGCGAGAAGAGGTAGCTCGTATCCTGGGAACCTCTATAGAAGACGTGGGAACTGCTGGGTTAAAAGATGAGGTTGCAATAACAAGCCAGCGGATCAGTTTACGGAAAGTGCAAGACGTCCAAAAACTTGAACACCTTCAAGACGAGAATTTTTTTGTGAAAAACATTACACGAGGGAAAGGAGTTTTAAAACGAGGTGATTTGTATGGGAACCGATTTTTCATTGTTATCAGAACACCGCAGACTATTTCTGAAAAAGAAAAAGCAAGAGTCCAAAAAGAACTCAAGAAGATTGCAGAGCAGGGATTTTGGAACTTCTTTTCCTTTCAGCGGTTTGCGGCACCAAGATTAAACGGCCATTTCATAGGGAAACACTTACTGAAAGAAGAGTACAAGGAAGCGATTGAGAATCTCTTGTTCTTTCAGTCTTCCCGCGAAGAACCTTACTTTCGTCGCATCCGAGAAGAGGTAAAGGAACATTGGGGAAACTGGCAACGGATTGAGAAGGCCATGACACCTTTCCCCTCAAGGTTTCCCACGGAACTTCAGGTCCTCCGTCATTTGAAAAGTCACCCAGGCGATTTTGTAGGAGCTTTGAGAACAATCCCCGACCAGGTGCGGCTTTGGGTTTACGCCTACGCTTCGTTCCTTTTTAACAAGAGGATCTCTCAAGCAATAAAAAAAGGAGAAGTTCCTTTTAAGCTTCCTTTCATTACATCGCGCCATCCAACAGACTGGGAATGGTACCGGGAATTTCTTGAACAGGATAAGATTGTGTTGCCGCCCCTGATCTATCGAACCTTTCCATTTCTTCGCACGCCAAGCTTTGTAGTCTCTCCGGCCGTCCCGACTCTACAAACTGTAGAAGTCCACAACGTACACTTCTTAGAAAAGATGATGGTTCTTGCTTTTTCTTTGCCGAAAGGAACATACGCCACCACCTTTCTTGCACATCTCTTTCAGCTTTCTTCGGAAGCACCTTTCCCCGACGGCATTGATACAAACATCATAGACTCAAAAGCATTGCTTGAACTTGGGTTGCTTACCTCAGTTTTTGAGCACTTCCACGGAGTTCTCGGACGCATGGCAGAGAAACGAAGTGCTGGCGGAAGGTGATCTCACACTATGAGAACAATCTTTATTTGCACTCTGGTTTTACTTCTTATTCCTCTGGGAGTACTTGCGCAGGTGGCTATCAACGAAATTGCGTGGATGGGAAGTGCAGTGGGAGGAGTGGATCCTAAGCAGAATTGGAGATACGAGTGGGTTGAATTGTATAACAACGGCGATATTGTTGAATTGTTAAATGGTTGGGCGCTAGAGCTATATCGTGACAAACTAGATTTTCGTATTCCCCTGAAAGGAGCAATTGAACCCAGCGGATATTTTTTGATTGGCGCTTCAGAGAAAATTCAAGGTCTTGATTTCAACTACAAAAACCTTGCAGGAAAGTTCAATAACTCTGGGCAGAGAGTTGTGTTAAAAAATACTCTTGGCGAAGTTATAGACGAGGTTGACGCAACAAAGGGGTGGCCTGCAGGAGATAATAAAACCAAAAGAACAATGGAGCGTAGAGCAGGGACAGGCCTTGCTCTGCAAGAGAAGTGGCAGACGAGTGCCTCTTCTGGAGGCACACCCAAGGCACAAAATAGCAAAGGTTTTGCAAAAAATTTAGAGTGGGAATATTCTGACGATCGCAGTTATATTCCCACTCTTCCACAAGAAACAAAAAAAGACCCTGTGAGGTCTTCTCCTCAGAATTCTACTAGTGTAATCAATGGTACTACTCTTTCTGCTCTGGCGTTTGCTCTGGGGTCGTCTGTTGCTGTGGTTCTGCTGCGGCGACGCTTGTTGCGAGCCTAAGGCTCATTCGATGCTCCTGAGGATTAACCTCTAAAATCTGGAATGCATAGGCTTGGCCAACGTTTAGGATTTCTTCCATTTTTGTTTTGGTTCCAAACTCTGAAATGTGGCACAAGGCCTGAATTTTAGGTTCAATCTCTACAAACGCCCCAAAAGGATTCAATTTTGTTATTCTTCCCTCCACTACGCTTTGCTTTGCGTATTTTTTCTCCACGTCCTTCCAAGGATCTTCCTTGAGCGCCTTGAGGGAGAGGGAAACCCTTCCATTCGCAATATCAATGACTTTTGCCTTTACCTTGTCTCCAATTTTGAGAAACTTTGAAGGGTCTTCAATGATTTGCCAGTCAATCTCTGAAATATGGATCAACCCTTCAATGGGCTCTGGCGTTCCGAACTGCATGAATGCTCCAAAGTCAACAACTCCGGTGATTTCTCCCTCCACCACGTCTCCTAATTTGTAAGAGGAGAGCAGCTCTTTAAGTTTATTCTTTTCTTTTGATTTCTCCGAGAGAATGATTTTCTGGTCTCTTGGGTCAAGGTCAAGAATTTCAACCTCAAGTTCTTGGCCCATGAACTTTTGGAGTTCTCTTAAAATCTTTGTAGGATCTCCTCCTTCCACTTTTGGGTAGTGTTCTTGCGAGAGCTGGGAAACTGGCAAGAATGCCTGAATGCCATTGAGTTCAGCCAAGAGGCCGCCCTTGTTTGCGCCCACCACTTTCACTTTCATGATTTCTTCCAACTCTTTCTTTTCCCGAAGTTCTTTCCAAGAAAGTTCTCTTCCTGCTTGGCCAAGAGAGAGTTCAATATACCCTTCTTCGTTTTCAAGCTCCACAATTTTTGCCGCAAGAGTGTCTCCCACAACAACTCCTTTTAACTTGTTTTTTTCCACAAGAAATTCTCTTCCATAGATAATGCCGGTACCCCGCGGGCCCAGGTTCAAGTAAATGGCAGAACGGCCAGTTCCAATGACTTTTCCTTCCACGATTTCTCCAAAGCGGAAGGGCTTTAAGTATTCCAATTCCATACCATTTCATGTCTACACCACCTTGCAGAAGATGTCAATAATTGGTATAATAGTAAAATGCAGATATTTTGGAAAGGCCAGGCGTGCTTTCAAATTCTCACATCCCGCGGCAAAGACGGCGAGCTTAAAATCGTTGTTGACCCATACGAGGAATCCATAGGGTTAAAACTCCCAAATCTTCAGGCCGACATTCTTTTGGTTACGCACAATCATTTTGACCACAACAACGTGAAAGGGGTGCAAGGCCCTTCGACAGGCTCAGGGCAGGGCCCTTTTGTCATTTCAAACCCCGGAGAGTATGACGTGAAAGGCGTGTTCGTGCAGGGAATTTTTTCATTTCATGACGATACCCAAGGCAAAGAACGGGGCCTGAATACCATATACACCATAGAGGTTGAGGACATGAAGCTTTGCCACCTTGGAGATTTGGGCCAGAAAGAGCTTACCGCAGAACAGCTCAACCAAATTGGGGATGTGGACGTTTTGTTTGTTCCCGTAGGAGGCGTCTATACCATAGACGGCAAAGAAGCTTCGCACATTGTGAGCCAGCTTGAGCCAAAGATTGTTATTCCCATGCACTATGCTTTGCCAAAGCTCAAGGCAAAGCTCGCGGGCGTGGCAGAGTTTCTCAAACCTATGGGAGCCCTTCGACAAGCTCAGGGTGAACCAAAACTCCTTATCAAAGAGCGTGATCTGATAAATGAAGAGACAAGAGTTGTGGTCTTAACGCCATGATAGGCAAGGTTCAACCAAGAGAAATTGTGCAGGAGATGAAGACCGCGTATTTAGATTACGCAATGTCTGTTATTGTTGCCCGCGCGTTGCCCGACGTGAGAGACGGCTTGAAACCCGTGCACCGGAGAATCCTGTACGCAATGTATGAAATGGGCTTAACCCATGGAGCAAAATTAAGGAAGTCAGCTGGCGTGGTGGGAGAAGTGCTTGGGAAATTCCATCCGCACGGAGACATTTCCGTGTACGACGCTTTGGTTCGCATGGCCCAAGATTTCTCCATGCGCTACCCCTTGATAGACGGCCAAGGCAACTTTGGTTGTTTCACAAAAGATACAGAAGTCCAACTAACTGACGGCAGAACTCTCTCTTTGGGTGAACTGATAAAAGAACAAGGAGAAGGGAAGCGTCATTGGACGTTTTCTTTCAACCAAACAGATAAAAAGATTGAGATTGCAGAAATTAAGCGTCCCAGACTTACTCGCAGGAACGCCGAATTGGTTGCAGTGGAACTAGACAACGGAGAAAAGATACGATGCACCCCCGATCACCGATTTTTGTTGCGAGACGGGAGCTACAGACACGCAAAAAATCTTGTCCCAGGAGACGGCGTTATGTCTTCAGAGAAGAACGCAGGTTTCAACAAAGAACCCGCCTTTTGGGCGGACTCTTTGGGAATCGCGTATAGCACCGTTGTTCCCGAGTTGTCGTCTGCAGTTAGTATATCAAGGCCAGAGTATTTGTCAAGTCCCCTATCTATTCTTGAGGAATCCACGATGCCGTGGACGGCACGGGAATTGCACCCGTCGGTTCCTCGACGACAACTCGGGAACCGGTACTGCACGCCGCCCACGGCACCTCTATCGTACCAGATTTCAGAAACGCATTATAGGATAGTACGAGTACAAATGCTTCGCTCGAGAGAGGATGTCTATGATATTACAGTAGATCCATGGCACAACTTTGCATTGGCAGCAGGTATCTTTGTGCACAACTCTATTGACGATGATCCTGCGGCTGCGATGCGTTATACGGAAAGCCGCATGTCGCGAGCCGGAGAGGAACTGCTCAAAGAAATTGAGAAAAACACCGTTGACTTCATTGATACGTACGACGGAATGAGGCAGGAGCCCAAGGTTCTTCCTTCTCCTTTGCCCCAACTTTTATTGAACGGCACCCTGGGAATCGCGGTTGGAATGGCAACCAATATTCCGCCTCATAACTTAGCAGAGGTTGCCCAGGCAGCAGCATTCCTCATTGATAACCCCAAGGCAGACACCGAAGACCTGTTTGAGTTTATCAAGGGCCCGGATTTCCCAACAGGAGGCGTCATATTCAACAAAAAAGAAATCATTGCAGGCTACTCTCAGGGCAAAGGGCCTATTGTGGTGCGAGGCAAGGCAGAGGTTGTAGAGAATGATAAGAAAAATCAAATCATCATCAGCGAAATTCCTTTCCAGGTGACCAAGTCAACCCTTGTGGAACAGTTTGCAAACCTTGTTCAGGAAAAGAAGATTGAGGGAATCCGAGACATCCGCGACGAGTCAGACAAAGACGGATTGCGAATTGTATTTGACCTTGCAAGAGAAGCCCAGCCCCAGAAAATTCTCAACCGCCTCTACAAATTTTCAGACCTGCAAAAAACATTCCACGTAAACCTCCTTGCCTTGGTAGACGGAATTCAGCCCAAAGTTCTTTCTTTGGCTGAAATTCTTTTGCTGTTTCTTGAACACAGAAGAAAAGTTGTGACAAGAAGAACCCAATGGGAGTTAGACCGTGCCAAAGAGCGCGCCCATATCTTAGAAGGCCTTGTAAAGTGTCTTGGCAGCATTGACGAAGTTATTAAAATTATCAGAAGGTCTGAAGACAGGGATGACGCCAAAAAGAACCTCACGGTTCGCTTCAAGCTTACCGAGATTCAGGCAAACGCAATCTTGGATACCAAGCTTAGCCAATTGGCAAAGCTTGAGCGAAAGAAAATAGAAGAGGAATTAGTCCTGCTCAAAGCAAAGATTAAGGAGTTGGCCTTGATTCTTGCAAACCCAAAGAAAATTAACGAAATCATCAAAAAAGAACTTGAGGTCGCAAAGGCAGTGTATGGAGACCAGAGGAGAACAAAAGTGGTAGTGCAGGGTATTGGAGAAATTGCAGAAGAAGATTTAATTCCCCAGGAAGACACGGTCATAACCCTTACCCAGGGAGGATACATTAAACGCATTAATCCAGCAACCTACAAGATTCAGAAACGAGGAGGCAAAGGAATTATGGGCATGAAAACCATGGGAGAAGACATTGTGGAACACTTTTTGTACTGCCAAACGCACGACGCCCTCATGGTATTTACCGATTCAGGCAAGGTGTTTCAAATACCCGTGTATGAAGTTGCAGAGGGGACAAGGGTTTCCAAGGGCAGAGGCCTTCTCAATTTTATTGACCTTACTCCTCAAGACAAGGTATTGACCCTTTTTGCCATTGGCAAAGAGGACATTGTGGCTGGCAAAAAATATTTGGCGATGATTACCAAAGACGGAATAATGAAAAAAACCCTCTTGGACGACTTCAAAAACGTGCGGCGCTCAGGGCTTATTGCAGTAACCCTCAAAAAGGGAGATCGTCTGCAGGGAGCGCAAAAAACCACTGGCGAAGACCACATCATTATTGTGACAAAACACGGCAAATCCATTCGCTTCAAAGAATCCCAAGTAAGAGCAATGGGAAGGCAGGCGTCGGGAATTCGCGCAATCCGCCTCAAAAAAGGGCCCGCTTCGCCCGCGAAGCGAGGCGAGGATGAGGTTATGGGAATGGGTATCATCCCCAATGTCAAAGGTCAAATGTCAAATGTCAAAAGTGCTCCTCTGAGACTCTTTATACTTTCGGAAAACGGCTACGGCAAAAGCACTGACGTAAAAGAATACCGGATACAGAGCAGGGGGGGGTCTGGCATTAAAACCGCAAATGTTACCTCAAAAACAGGCAATCTCGTGTTTGCCAAAGTTCTTGAGGGCCCGGAAGAAGACTTAATTGTGATTTCAAGAAAAGGCCAGGTGATACGAACTCCTGTTGCGTCTATTCCCAAGATAAGCCGTTCCACGCAAGGAGTCCGCATCATGAGATTAGACGAGGGCGATAAAGTAGTTTCTGCCGCTTGTTTGTGATACAATGCGATAAAATGAAAAAAGCTATTTTCCTTGCAACTCTTTCCCTTTTTCTTGGGGTATCTTTTGCAGAGGCCCAGTTTGTAGCTCCGAGCTCTCCTTCTCCTGCAGACGGCGCAACTGCTGAGCAGCCAGTGATTCTCAAATGGAGCACGGTTGAGTTTCCTGCAGATATTCCAGGCGGCTATGTGGTGGAAGTCTCCGGGGGCAATCTTGCGAACAGTAGACTCTGGGTTACCGAGAATTCCTTTGACTTTAGAGATCACTTTCAGCTTGCATTTGGTTTGCGGGCAGGAACAGAACATCGCTGGAGAGTTCGCGCGTGTTTTGGTTTTGATAAACCTGACCCAGGACAGGCAGAAGAAAACCAGTGCGGCCCCTGGAGCAACAATGGAAACTTCTGGAAATTCATCCCTACGCTTGCCAAGCCAGAGCTTGTTTCTCCAAAAAACAATGATGTTGTTTCCCCTGATCCAACAGGTCAAATCAAATTGGAATGGAAGCCCTTAGCAGGAGCAGAAAGGTACAAAATAGTTCTCACAACATCACAATTTACCAAGACCTTTGATCAGGCCGCAGGGTTTGACATCAGAGGTACTTCCTTTCTCGTTCCCAAACCGTTTAATATCCTCAACAACTTCTACAAGTGGAAGGTAAGCGGGGTTGCGGCAAACAAAGAAGGACCCAGCTCCGAGGAAGCGCAATTCTTCTTTGCTGCTTTTCCAAGGCCAAAGCTTGAGACCCCCTTGAATGGCACAAGCGTTACTTATCCGGTTCTTTTTACATGGGGGGAGGTTTCAGGCGCAACAAGTTATGTCTTAGAAGTTTTTAACTCAGCAAATAAAAGAGTAGAGCAAAAATTTGTTCCGCAGACTGTTTTTTCAGAGCCTCTTACTAATGTCAGAATAGGCGAGACATACACCTGGCGGGTCACTGCCTGCGAGAAGGAAAAGGTGAATTGCGGCCCTTCAAGCACCCGTTTCAATTTTACTCTTGTTTTTGATTCCCCCGAGATTGTTTCTCCCAAAGGCAATGCACCCTCAACTTCTCCCCATACTTTCCAGTGGCAGAGACCTCGTACTCCTGTAGGATCTCTCGCCTATCCATGGGAGATTCAAGGCCCCACAAGTATTTCTGGTAGCCACAAAAGTGCAGACCAATTAGTTAAGATGAGTTTGGGTAAAGAACTGAGCCCAGGTGATTATAAGTGGCAAGTGAAAGCCTGCCTTCCCAATGGAACAGGATGCAGCAAGCCGGCAGAGGCGAAGTTTACAGTACCAGACAACATTGCGCCTCGCATTGAGCAGTTTGACGTGAATCCCAAAGCTTCAGAAGGAAAGTGGGTGAACGCAACAAATCCCACCGTAACGATTACTTGGAGAGTAACCGACACAGGAGGTTCCCGCCTAAAGGAGGTACGGGTACAGAGAGCTCGATACGTACAAAGCGTGTGTGATGATCAGCACAAAACACAGTGCACTTGGGAGCAACCGAATCAGCCAGTAGCTGCCCCCGAAACTCCCGCTGTTGATGCTTGGTCAAGTTCAGCCACAGATTCTCCTACAGATGGAACCCACTGGTACCAAATTGCGGTATTGGATAAGAGTACTACAGGTAACCCAGCGTTTTCCAATCCCGTCAAGGTCCAGGTTGACAAAACTCCCCCCACCACACCTACCACCACACCTACGACCACGCCTACCACCACGATTTCAGGTGTTCCTGAGACCACAGTGATAAACGGGGTTCGGGTTAGTCTCTTAAGGTCAGCTACATTTACTTTTAACTCTACAGATGGAGGGATAAGGTTTGAATGCATGCTCTCTAACACTGAGGCAGAATTCAGTTCCTGCTCTTCTCCCAAGTCCTATTCCGGTTTATCTAACGATGCTTATACCTTTCAAGTAAGAGCAGTTAATGAAGCGGGCAATAAAGGTTCTCCGGCTTCTTTTACCTGGACTGTTTGGCCCCTTGGAACTCCTCTTCCCCCTGAGGTACCACCAAGAGGGAAAGCTACTAGTATTTTTGGTGAGGGTGGCGTTGCTGACAGAGCGGTGAACGTTGCTTTCACTGCTTTGCTCATTGCTGCTTCCCTATTCATCATGGTTGCAGCGTTTCAATTTCTTACAGGAGGAGGCAATCCAGAGGCGATTTCCGGAGCTCGCGATAAACTTATCTGGGCAGCTGCAGGCATTGGCGTTGCATTGTTTGCCAAAGGAGCGGCAACCATTCTGGAGAATGTTCTTGTTGGACCATCTGTTCCAGGCCCAGATCCCTGTGCAGGACTAAAGCCATCTACAGGGGCAATCCCAAATCCTCTCAAGACAATCTGTTTCAGCGGGATTCTCGACAGCATTCTCAATGTTATTTTCACGCTTTCTTTAATTGTGGTTCCTTTTATGGTAATATACGCAGGGTTCCTCTTTGTGTCAGGCGGAGGCAATCCCGAGCAGATTACAAGGGCGCGCAACACCTTGATCTGGACAGCAGTTGGATTTGGTGTTATCCTGATTGCAAAGGGCTTGCCCTTTATTCTAAAGGACATCCTTGGAATTTAAACAGTAAAGGTCGCACATTCTTAAGAAAGAATTTTATAACATATCACCATGAAAAAAATACTTGTTGTTGGGCTTTTGACCTCTGTGCTCATGCTTTCTTTTGCAAGCATTGCGTTTGCCTTCCACGAGCCTGGGGGGGCGGTCCATGCACCTCCTCTAGTGACTACAGGAAATATCAATAAAATCTTTGACAACGTGATAAACGCCCTCTTTACCCTATTGCTGATCGGAGCAGCTATTTTGCTCATCGTTGCAGCGTTTGAATTTCTTACTGGAGGAGGTGATCCAGAGCAGCTTGGTAAAGCTCGGAGTAAAATTATCTATGCAGCAGTTGCAATCGTTGTTGCGCTGCTTGCGAAAGGGTTGCCAGCACTATTTGAAGGCCTCATACGGACAGGGGTTTAGTAGTAAGGCAAGCAAAAGGAAAATCAGTGCTCTCCCCCGTCAAGTCATACTTGGCGGGGGTTTTGTTTCTTCTCCTGGATTGCCTCTGGGCTTCAGATAGGGTAGCCCCTTTTTCTTTGAACTTTGAAAAACTGTTGTCAATCTATGCAATTGCATAGCATTGCAACAGTTTTGTGTTCTGGTACAATAACTCTGTGAGAAAACTCAACGAGACAACACACGAAATTTTATCGTATCTTGCAGTAGCAGGAATTCTCGCAATCGCCGTCACCGCTCCTTATGCATTAGTGGGGATTGCTCGTTTGTATGCAAGCATGAAGAAGCTTTCTCCCAAACAAACACAGATCAGAAGAATTGCCCAGGCTCTTGCAGCGGCAAAAAGAAGTAAACTGATCATCATAAGCGAAAAACCAGAAGGAAAGTTCCTGGTGGAGTTATCGGAAAAAGGGAGAAGACGCTTGAAGGAAGTAGACTATGAGAATTTGCGAATTCCCGTTCTCAAAACATGGGACAAAAAATGGAGGATTGTTATTTTTGACATTCCCCATACTTTCCAGAACAGCATTCGCAATGCATTTACCCTAAAATTAAAGAGGCTTGGGTTTTGTTTGCTCCAGAAAAGTGTATGGGTACACCCTTACCCATGCGAAAACGAAATACGACTTCTTGCAGAACTGTTGGGGGTTTCGCGATGCGTCCATATCATTGTTGCCGAATCTCTTACCAACGAAGTAAAACTGTACCGTCATTTCCAGTTATCGTAGCCTCAAAGACTAAATATTTTTAGATTACGTAGATTAAGCTTGTAGAGTGTGGTAAACTTATGCAATTGCACAAATGAACAACAGTTTTACTTTAGTTTTACTTTCTCCTTTGTTTTCTTTCTGCGCCGCAGTTGCCTTTGGACTTCAAATAGGGTAGAGTTTTCTTGCGAGCCCCTGTTGTCGGAGTGGCGGAACTGGAAGACGCGCTGGCCTTAGGAGCCAGTGGGGCAACCCGTGAGAGTTCGACTCTCTCCTCCGACACAATGAGCAGGAAAAACTTTTGCAAAGACTGCGGGTATTCAAACCTCTATCATGTTACTACATGGCTGGAAGAGTTGACGAGCCGTTTCTTGCCAATTCCAAAACTGCCAAAGGAAATTGAAGATTTTTTTGACGGCTTTCTCGCAACAGTTTTTACCGTTTTTGGAATAGCCGAATTCAGGGCTGATTTTACAGCCAAAGACGTTGAACTTCGATCATTCTGCTTTGCGCAAGAGCTGAAAAAACAAGGGGCAACGTGTTATGCGCTGAAAACAATTTTTGGCTATACCAATCATTTTCGGGTACATATTGGAAAGAAGGTGTTTCAATTTGAGATGCTGCCAACCGCGGGTTTCAAAAGCAAATATACAAATCGCATTGTTGACGACAAACAGCTGACCAAGGAGTACTGCAGAAAGGGCAATTTTCCTGTTAGCCAAGGCCAATCATTTTGGTTTTGGCAAAAACAAAAAGCTGTGCAATTTGCCCACAATCTTGGTTTTCGTTTGGTTGTGAAACCCCGAGGCGGATCTGTAAGCCGGCACGTTACCACCAATATAGAAGGCATTGAACAATTGGAGCAGGCGATACAAAAGGCAATAGCGTATTCGCCAGCTTTTATTGTAGAAAAGTTTCTTCCCAACACTTTTGTGTACAGGGCAACAGTTGTAGATTTTGATTTTGTAGTATGCGTTCAACAAATACCGGCAAATGTTGTGGGCAGCGGGGTTTCAACCATACGAGAACTCATTGATAAAAAAAATAGCGATTCCATCACGTTTTATAAAATAGTTGAAGACCAAACCACGGCAGGTTTACTTGAAGAAAAGGGGTACAGTGAGAAAACAATTCTCAAAAAGGGAGAAGTTTTATTTTTGCAGAAAGACCCGTTTCTGAAACTCGGCGGCGATCTTGTTGAGGTGACTCCACGTGTCCATGCAGATAACAAAAAGCTTTTTTGCGATATTGCACGATTTTTTGATATACGCCTCACAGGCATTGACTTTCTTGCCTTTGACATTGCTGTTTCCTGGAAAAACCAATCGTGCGCAGTCTTAGAGTTAAACAGCGCTCCGTGCATTGAACTGCACCATTTTCCGTGTTCTGGCGCGCCTACAAATCCAGCAAAAGCGCTGGCTGACATGTTTTTTAAGTATTACGTATGATCCTCTTTCTCTTATTATTTGAGAGTGCCTTGAGCGTTTTTGGGTTATTGTTTTTGCTCGTGATGATAGAATCTCTCATACGAGGGCATGACCTTCCAACAGATAGCAAAACTACCAGAAGTATTTGTAAAATTATTTCAGAATATAACCCACAGGCGAGTAATTTTTACGACTTAGGGTGCGCCAGAGGCGCGCTTGCCATCCGCATTAAAAAGAGGTTTCCCCGCCTTTTAGTGCACGGGGTAGACAATAGCAGCATACGTATTGCATGCGCTAAACTGAGAGCGTTGTTGGTGCGCTCTAACATAGGCTTTGTGCGGGCAAACATTTTTGACGTGGATTTGGGCAACGCAGATATTGTCTACACCTATCTATGGTATGATACGATGCCTTTGCTTGAAAAAAAATTGCAAAAAGAATTAAAAAGAGGCGCTCTAATAATTGCGAACACCTCGCATTTTCCCAACTTGGAGCCCATAAAACAAATCAAAACTTTGTTTGTCTACCGCAAAACTTAACCTCTAATCTTAATCTTTCTCACTTTTTTGCGCTCCATTTTAGGGAGGCGCAAAGTGAAGATGCCGTCTTTGAGTATTGCCTCAATTCTGTTCACGTCAACTTCTTCAGGGAGAATGATTTGGCGGGAAAATGGCCCCCAGTAGCATTCCTGGTAAAAATAGTTTTTCTCCTCCTCGGGATTGGGGTTGTTCCTGGTTCCTGAAATCGTCACCACGTCATTTTCAATATTGATATCGAGGTCGTCTGGGTTCACTCCTGCAACCGTGGACTGGATGACAACTTCCCCGTCTGTTTGGTACACGTCAACAGCCAACTCTCCTTCTGGTTCAAACCATTCTTTTTCCTTGCCTTTTGTCTTTACCTCGTCTTTCGTCTTCACCTCAATCTTCTTGCCTTTTTTGGGCTGCTCTTCTTCGTCTCGTTCCACCTCTTCAGCCTCAACCCCCATGCTGTTTTTGAGTTTGTTAAAAAATCCCATACCTTTAGAGTTTACAGACGCCTTTCATGTTCTTTACCTTTGAAATGGCAAAGAAGAGGAAGATCGCTGTGCTACAAATTATGATGAGGGGAATGCCAAAGTGCATCCACCCCTCTCCTTTTATTATAAACAGGTTGAAGGCGCCATGCAAGAGGGTCGCCAAGGCCAAGCCTGTGGAAAACGTAAGAAGCGAAAACCTACGCTTGAGGCTGGCAAACACCAGAAAGTATCCTAACACGCCAGAAGAAAGCGTATGGAGAAACGTTGCACCAAGGAATCTGAAGAAGCTTAAGGCAACAATATGAGAAGGAAGCGCAAAAGGCCCAAGGCCAGCTAAGATCAAGACGTTCTCAAGCGCTGCAAATCCTAAGGCCGAGATAATCATATACAGTACGAGGTCCATGGGTTCGTCAAGCGCGGAAACCGAGTTTGAAAACACCTTCCATTTCACCACAAGGAATTTGACCACCTCCTCTACCAAAGCAATTCCCAAGAATACGTAAAGCACGAACAGGAGTTGGGGAGAGAGCAAAGAAAGCTTGAGCAAAGGGCGGAGGGCAAGTTCAATGCCAATTGCAGGAATTGTTGCAGCCATGCCCCAGAAAAATACTCTGAGAATCATAGCATTGGGTTCAGGGTGCACATCCCTTCTTAAGTAAAAGAGGAGCCAGATGATGCTGGGCGCGAATCCAAAAAGCACAAACAAAGGATAATTTATACTGGCCATTTCTCTATCATGAGGGTTTTTTTCTTATTTTTCAACGGTAGTTTCTGGTATATTTCTTCTGTCACAAAAGGTATGAAGGGGTGGAGAAGTTTTATGAGGTCAGAAAAGAGATACACCAAGACGTACTGGCGAGCAGCCCGCTTTTTAGGGTCCTGTAAGATAGGCTTTGACTCCTCAAGAATTTTGTCTGCAAACGTATGCCACAGGTAGCGGTACAGAGTTTCTGCGGCATGAGAGAATTGGAACTTTTCAATGTAGCTCGTAGTTTTCTTTGCCATAACAGAAAACTCTTTTTCGATCTTTCTATCTTGCAGGGTGACGCGAGTACTTCTCCTTGGGTCATAGTCTTTGGTATTAAGGAGCAGGAATCGTGCGGCGTTCCATACTTTGTTCACAAAGTTTCTGTATCCCCTTATCTTTTCCTCTGAAAGAATAGTGTCTTTGCCTGGCATATTCCCGATAGTTAAGGCCATGCGCAGTGCATCGGTACCATACTGTTCAGTAATGCCAAGAGGGTCTACTACGTTGCCCTTGGACTTTGACATTTTCTGCCTGTCTTTATCGCGCACGAGGCCGTGAAGGTACACGGTTTCAAACGGTACTTTTCCGGTGCAGTAGAGTCCAAGCATGATCATGCGCGCTACCCAAAAGAACAAAATATCCCAGCCCGTTTCCAGTACGGAGGTAGGGTAGAATGTTTTGAAATCTTTTCCGTTGGGAAAGCCCAAGGTAGCAAACGGCCACTGCCCCGAAGAAAACCACGTATCAAACACATCTTGGTCGCGTTCAAGGTTTGTGCCCTTGCACTGGGCACACGCGCGCGGCTCCTTGCCGTTGGTAATGGTCCATTGCGAGCATGAAACGCAGTGCCAAGCAGGAATGGAAATGCCCCACCAGTTTTGGCGGGATATGTTCCAATCTCTGATGTTTTTCATCCAATGGAAGAATATCTTTTCTTGGTTTTTGGGGATGATGGCGATTTTTTTTCTTTTCACAGCTTCTGTTGCTGCTTTTGCCAAAGGTTCTACCCTCACAAACCACTGAGCCATGAGCATTGGTTCAATGACGCTGTTGCATTTGTAGCAGAGGGCAACGGTATGAGTATAATTTTGGTCTATCTTTTCCATGAGCCCTTTTATTTGCATGTCCTCTGCGACTTTCTGGCGTGCTTCAAGAACTTTCATTCCCGCATAAGGCCCGGTGGCTTGGGTAAGTTTTCCGTCTTGGCCTATAACCTGCAATGGGCCCGGGATTTCTTGTTTGTGCCTCTGCCACGTTTCAAAATCATTAAAGTCGTGCGCCGGCGTTACTTTTACTGCTCCAGTCCCGAATTGAGGATCTACTGATTCATCTGCGATAACTTTGATTTTTTTCTTTCCAAGCACTGTCTCTACTTCAAGCTCTTTGCCAATATAGTGCAGGTACCGTTTGTCTTTTGGGTGAACTGCAATTGCAGTATCTCCGAATTTTGTTTCAGGACGAACAGTAGCCAATGTAATTGGCCCATACTTCATATAGTAGAGGGGATCTTTCCTCTCTTCGTGTTTGATTTCAAGCTCTGAAAATGCGGTTCTGTGTTTGGTGCAGTAGTTTACAAGACGTTCACCGCGATAGATTAAACGGTCCTCGTACATTCTCTTGAAGGTGTCGTATACGATTTTTACGATGGGTGGATCGAGCGTAAATGTATCGCGAGACCAGTCGCAAGAAGCGCCAAGTTTTTTAATCTGATTCCGCACCACTGCTCTGTTCTCCTGGGTATACCGCCATACTTGTGCGTAAAACTGTTCTCGAGTCATTTGAAACCGCGCCCTTCCTTCTTTTTCCAATTTTTTTTCGTATACCACTTGAGTCTCAAAGCCGGCATGGTCTTCCCCGGGGAGCCATAGCGTCTTTTCCCCTTTCATGCGGTGATATCGGATCATGATATCTTCCAATGCAATCATCACTGCGTTGCCCGCGTGCAGAGGATTGGATGCATTAGGAGGAGGCATGAGAATAGTAAAGGGCTTCTTGTGGCTCCTAGGGAGATTGTCTGGATTGAAAAATCCGCTCTTTTCCCACAAGGCATAGATTTTATCTTCTACCAGTTTGTGATCATACGTCTTTGAGAGCTCCATATGTTGATTTAGTTTAACCTTAAATTGGGCTTGGCAGCAATACGATTGAGGGCTTCCCCATGTTTTTTCTTTGAGAGATTGAAAAACCCTGCCAAGGCGGGCATCAAGCCATTGTCAGTGCAGAGTTCAGGGGGCGCTACAAGTATCTTGTCTCCCTTCGGGAGATCCCCCGTAGGGGGATATTTTGTATCTTGTATGTTGTATCGTAACTGCCTCCTCAATTCTCTATTTGCAGCAACGCCGCCGCCAAGAACGATGCTTTTTGCGTTGTATTCGTAGGCGGCGCGCAGAGTTTTTGCTATCAATACGTCAATAATGGCTTGCTGGATTTCTTTTGCCATTGCACGAATATATTCTTGAGATTTTTGTATCTTTTTGGGCCGTGATTGATAGTCGTAGAGTACTGCAGTTTTCAACCCTGAAAAGCTGAAGTCGTAGTCTTTCGTGTGCATCATCGGCCGAGGCAGTTGTATTCGGATTTCGGATTTCGTGCTTCGGATTTTCGCTGCCGCAGCAGCGATGGCAGGACCGCCGGGATACGGAAGTCCAAGGACCCTTGCGGTTTTGTCAAAACATTCTCCTGCTGCGTCATCTCTTGTTTCTCCAATCACTTTGTATTTCCCAATGCCTTTCATCAATACAAGTTGGCTATGCCCCCCAGAAACAAGGAGTGCTATTGCAGGGAAAGTAGTTTTGGCATTTGTCATTTGAAATTTGTCATTCTTGTTGGTTTGTTGCAACAAACCAACAAGTAAATGTCCTTCCATATGATCTATGGGAACGAGAGGGACATTCCATTTGTTGGCAAGGTCTTTTGCAAACTCAACTCCCGTCCACAGGCAGGGATCAAGTCCAGGCCCATGCGTGATTGCAATGGCATCAATTGCGGGCTTGTGCGAAGACGGACTTAGCACAGACTGTGCTAAGTCCGTCTTCTCCCCGGCTTCTTTGAGAGCGCGTTCGAGCACAACTGGCAAGTTTTTTTCGTGCTCCCTTTTGGCAAGCGAAGGGTAGACACCTCCATATTTTGCGTGAAGTTTTGCCTGGGAAGCAATAACATTTGAGAGAATGCGAAAACGAGGCTTGCTTTTGTCTTTGACTTCCAAAACTGCGATAGCAGTTTCATCGCACGAAGTTTCAATTCCCAGAATTCGCATATAAAAGGCGGCCCCAACGGGATTTGAACCCGTATTTTAAGCTTGAAAAGCTCGCGTCCTAAACCAGGTTAGACGATGGGGCCCAGGGGGTCGCCGTAGGCGACTACCTTACGTTAGCTTATTACACTCGATTATTCAAGATGAAGCTTTGTTCTGAGCTCTTGGATTTTTTGCTTGAGCAGAGGATATTTTTTGAGAGCAATGTCTTCGTCTAGAATCTTTGTAGCTGCCTCTCTTGTTTCCTGCACGAGCTCAAGGTTGGTGAGCTGGGTCATTGCAAAGTCTGGAATGCCCCATTGCTTTGTTCCTGCAAAATCGCCAGGGCCTCGGATTTTCAGGTCTCGTTCTGCTAACTCAAACCCGTTGTCTAATTGCTCCAAGGCCTTGAGGCGCGCCCTTGCATTTGGCGAGTTTGATTCTGCAAACAGCAGGCAATACGATTGATGTTCTGCTCTGCCGACTCTGCCTCTAAATTGGTGAAGCTGGGCCAAGCCAAACCGGTCTGCTCCTTCAATCATCATCACGGTAGCGTTTGGAATATCAACCCCAACCTCTACCACAGACGTTGAGACCAAAATATCTGTTTTGCCAAGCTTTACCTTTTTCATCACCTCCTCTTTTTCTCTGGAGCTCAATTTGCCGTGCAGCATGCCAACCCTGAGACCAGGAAACACCTCCTGAGAAAGTTTTTCGTACTCTTCCTTCACGTTCTTCACTTCGAATGTTTCGGATTTCGGATTTCGGATTTCGGATTTTTCTATCCTGGGGCAAATCACAAACACCTGCCTTCCTTTTTCTACTTGCTTAGCAATAAATTGGTACGCGCTTTTCCTTGCAGAAGGAGCAATCACTTTTGTGATTATCTTTTTTCTCCCTTCAGGAAGTTCTTTAATGAGCGTAAGGTCTAAGTCTCCATATATAGTAAGAGCAAGAGTTCTTGGTATTGGAGTTGCAGTCATTGAGAGAAGATGGGGTATGAGAACCGAACGACGCAGGAGCTTGGCCCGCTGCTTGATTCCAAAACGGTGCTGTTCGTCAACCACCAAAAGGCCGAGCTTCCCGAATTTCACTTTGTCTTCAATCAAAGCGTGGGTGCCAACTAAAATATCAATGTCTCCTTCCAAAGTTTTTTTGAGAAGCCGGGCTCTTGAGATTTCAATAACATCGTTGGGGAGTTTCGGGGACACAAACCGGTCTGCGCTTCCCGTTAGCAAACCTATCATAACCTTAAACTTTTGGAGGATTTCGCTCACTGTTTTGAAATGCTGTTTTGCAAGGATTTCCGTTGGCGAGAGAAAAGCAACCTGCTCTCCTGCCTTGACTGTTGCAAGAGCTGCCATTGCGCCAACCACTGTTTTTCCAGAACCCACGTCTCCCTGCAAAAGGCGGTTCATGGGCCTGGGTTTTCCCAAGTCTTTTAGGATAATCCAGGCAGCTTTTTTCTGAGAGTCTGTCAACTGGAAAGGCAAAGAATTGGTAAGGCGCTTCATGAGAGACGGATCAAATGGTATGGCTGGCGCTTTCACCTCAGCTATCTTTTTGCGTTCTGAAAGAACAAAGAGAAGAATGTAAAAAAGTTCTTCAAACGCAAAGCGTTTTGCAGCAGCATCTACGCTCTCCATAGAATTTGGGAAATGGATTTGCCACAAGGCCTGCTTTGTAGGAAGGAAGCGCTTCTCTTGCACAATTGATTCTGGGAGCGTTTCTGGAATGTCTGAAATTGTGGCGAGCACTCGTTTCATAATAGTCCTTAGCCATCTTGAAGAAATTCCTCTTGTTTCAGGATACACAGGAATTATTCTTCCAACGTGGGTAAGAGAGGAATGGTCTTTCTCATGCGATGGATTGACGAACGCAATCCCGTCTTTGTCTCGCGTGACTTTACCTGCGACAAGGACGACGTCACCAGAGGTAAAGTATTCTGCAAGATACGGTTGATTAAACCACACGATCCTCAAGGACCCTGTTGCATCTTTGAGAATTGCGGATGTGAGAGAGAACCGTTTTTTGAACGTTTGAATCTTTTTAAGATTTGTCAGTTCTCCCTTGGCGCAATACGTCCCCCCCTCTTTAATATCTGAAATCTTGGTGATGCGAGAGAAATCTGCATAGGTTCGGGGGAAGTAAAACAAAAGATCTCGCACATTTCCAATGCCGAGCTTCTTTAGTTTTTGGAAGAACGAGGGCCCTATACCCAAAACTTCCGAGAGAGGAGTGGAAAGATTCATGATGTGCGCTCGGGAGGAGTCGAACCTCCGCTCTCTTCCTTCGCAGGGAAGCGCTTTATCCATTAAGCTACGAGCGCATATATTTTAGTATACATTTTTTATGCACCAAAGCAAATGTGAATAAACTAAACATATGCTTATTCTATTCACCTTTTATTTGTTGGGTAGTATACTAAGCTCATGAAACCTGTAAAGAAAATAAAGGCAAAATACTATTCAAGGGCAATCCTTAAATATCTTTTGGCTGCAGGGTTAGTAGTAATTTCGGGTTCAGGCCCCTATTTTGCCGCAAGATTTTGGCAGAATGTTTTTCGCAACCAAAAACTATCTCAAAGAAAACATGCAGACGTTTTTCGATACCTTTTAAAACGAGGTTTGGTTGAATGGCAACGGGAAGGGTACGATATTCACGTTACTCTTACAAAAGAGGGGAGAAAGTATGCTGGGAAATATCAAATAGACGATCTTTCGATAGAACGGCCAAGCAAATGGGACGGCAAATGGAGGGTAGTAATGTTTGACATTCCTTCTACGTCAAAAACCTCCAATCTTATTCGAAATGTATTTCGCGCAAAGATCAAGAGCTTTGGGTTTTGCCTGCTCCAAAAGAGCATTTGGATTTTTCCTTTTCCCTGCAAAGAAGAGATTACTTTTCTTAGAGAGTTCTTGGGGGCCAACAAAAAGCAGATTCAGGTTCTGGAAGTAGATCATATAGAAGATGAAGGATCTTTTATGAAAATCTTTCATCTGTAGTGTGAGTAAATAAAACATATGTTTTGTTTGTTCACAGACGCATACGTGAGGAACGGTTGATTTCTAATGGGATTACGGTATACTTTCTCTTAGGGGAGGCGTGGCTGAGTGGCCGAAAGCGGCACGCTGCTAATGTGCTAGGGATGAAAGTCCCTCAGAGGTTCGAATCCTCTCGCCTCCGCAGGTGGGGTCGCATAGCGGTTTAGTGCACCGGTCTTGAAAACCGGAGTGCTGCAAGGCACCGTGAGTTCGAATCTCACCCCCACCGCAAATCCTTGTTGTAAAATTCTTGACATGGTATACTGATGCGGTAATCATTCCCAAAGGTCGAGAGGAACGTAGCAGTGATGTAAGATAGTTTTCGCAAAATCGAACCATGAACAAGAAAGTCCTTATCCTTGGTGTTATTGTAGTCGTTGCGGTGATTATTTACTTGATGCAGGGTCAAGGCGGTACAGGAACTCCGACTCCAACCCCAACACCAACGCCAACAGAAACCCCAGCTCCGTAACCAACACCCGTTCAGTTAGACTTAGAAGCCAGACTTAGAAGCTAAGCTTCTTACGTAGAAGCTTAGCTTCTTAAGTTTGCGTATGATATACTATATACCATGAGGTTCATCCCGTTTCGGTTTGTTCCAAAAAGTTTCTTAGGGGTAGACGTTGGTACCTCTGCAATAAAAGTTGTAGAACTGCAGAGCTGGGGAAAACGCAAGAGTTTAAAAAACTACGGGGAGCTCCAGTCCTCGTCTCTGTATGAGAAGCCGTTCCGTACCTTTGAAAAGAATACCCTGCTGCTTTCTTCCAAGGATCTCGCAAAAGCAATGAAAGGGGTTTTGCAGGAATCTGGCATCACGACAAAACAGGCAGTGTTTTCCATCCCCGACTTTTCAAGCTTTTTCACCCACTTTACGCTTCCACCTATGAGCAAAGAAGAGCTTGGAGAAGCAGTAAAGTTTGAGGCCCGCAAGCACATTCCCCTGCCTTTGTCTGAAGTCACCATTGACTGGCAAATCGCGCAGGGCCGCTTTGACCTCAAGACCCCTTTTCAGATTCTGTTAGTCGCAGTTCCTAATGAAATCATTAACCAGTACCAAGAGATCGCTGCTCTTGCAGAACTTCGGTTGGTTGCTCTGGAAGCTGAAGTATTTGGGCTCGTCCGCTCGTGCCTTCAGGCAACGAGAAGCCCGGTTGTGCTTTTAGACATTGGTGCTCAAAGCACCACGGTGAATGTCGTGGTGAACAACGTGCTCAAAATATCTCACAGCACTGACATTGCGGGGAACAACCTTACTGAAAGAGTCAGCCAATCCTTGTCTATTGACAAAAAAAGCGCCCAAGAGCAAAAACACGCAAAAGGCATGCTCTCACAAGACCTTGCAGTGATTCTTTCCCCACTTTTAGATATGATAGGTGGTGAGATTACAAAGATCTCCCAGGAGTTTTCTCAAATTGAGGGCAGAGAAGTAGAAAGGGTGCTGATGGCAGGAGGATCTGCGCTGCTCCCCGGGCTCAGAGAATATTTTGAAGCAAACCTCAAAAAGCCAGTTGACATAGCAGATCCATTTGCGAGAATCTTTTATCCCCCTATTCTGGAGCCCAAGATTAAAGAACTTGGAGTTTCCTACGCCGTTGCCCTGGGCATGGCATTACGAGGATTGGAGTAAATGAAAAACAAAAAACAAAAAAGCCAAAATTATAGCCAAAAACCAAAAACTTTTAACTTTTTTGCTGTACTTTTAGCTTTTAGATTTTGTATTTTTGGTTTCCTATGATAGACCTTATTCCAAAACAAACCTTCGCATACCCCCAGAGAACAACACTGTTCTTTTATGGAGCGCTGTTTCTTTTGCTTTTGGTTCTCATAGGGTTTTTGGTTGTAAAGGTTCTCCAAGGAAAGACGCTTAAGGCAATTGCAAATTTTGAAAATCAGCTTTCAAGACAAAAAACTTCAGAAGAGTTGCGTCTTGAACAGACAGTGCTCCAATACGAGCAAAAACTCAAAGATTTTTCTTCTCTTGCAGCCAGCAGGGCTAGTCCTCTTCCTGTCTTTGAGTTCCTTGAGGCAAATACCCATCCTGCGGTATTCTTCACCAGCCTTACCTTCAATGCCAAAGAACAGAAGCTTTCTCTTTCAGGAGAGGCCTTAGACTTTAAGAGTTTAGACCAGCAGCTCGCAATATTCAAAGCGGAGGAATCGGTCGTGTCAGCTGAGGTGTCAGATATTGCAATTGGAGAAAGAGGGAAGGCTACGTTTCAGCTTGCCCTCGTATTTCAAGAAAGTCTTTTCAAATGAATCGTCCTCTTTTCAGCATCGTATTCTTGGCAGGGGCTACTCTCACAGCTTTCCTTTTCACGTGGCCTTCCTTGCGCGATTTTCAGTTTCTCCAAGAAGAGAAACGTTCAAAGGCCACGGAGTTTGAAAACCGGGAAGAATATTTTGCAAATCTTACGAGTCTTCAGACGCAGTTCAAAAACTTTGAACCAGAGCTTCGCAAACTTGACTATGCCTTGCCCCAAGACTCTTCTCTTCCTTCTCTGTACCAGCTCCTCCAGGAGATTGCTTCAGGCTCCGGGGTTGTGCTCAAGGCCATTTCTGCTCAGGTTGCCAAAGGTGATACCGCCCCGAAAGCCATTGACCTTCAGGTTACTGTGGCAGGCCCTTACGAGAGCTTGAAACAATTTTTAGAAAGCAGCCAAAACGCCTGGAGGCTGCTTTTTATTGATTCTGTTTCTTTTGTTTCTCCCAAAACAGGATCTTCGTTTGAGGTTTCTTTTCGCATGCAGGCCTATTCCTACTAAGCTCAATAAATGATAAGCTACGAAATACGAAAACAGTACGAATATACGAATGCAGTTTTCGTATATTCGTATATAATTCGTAATTCGTAGAGAAACACATGGCAATCACATTTTCCAGAGGAGGAACGTTCACCCAGCAAAGAAAAAGAGACCAAGTGCTCATTCTTCTTTTCTTTGGCGTGCTTCTTGCAACGAGCGTTGTTCTCTGGCAAGGATTTTTCAAAAAAGGGGCAGTGGTTCTCCCTGCAGAAACCACAGGTATCGTGCAAAAGAAGGTTGAGATTCGCTTTGACGTGCTGCAAGGGAAGGAATTAGAAGCGCTTGGAGCAAAACCAGAACCTTCTCCTTTGCCAGGAACCATAGGAAAAGAAAATCCATTCCTGCCCCTCTAACATGGATCTTATTGAACTCTTAGTACAAAAAAATATCTTATCTTCCGACAAGGCAAAAGAGGTGAGAGACGAGGTTCAAAAGTCCTCAAGGAGAACAGAAGAGGTTCTCTTGGCAGAAAAGCTCTTAGACGAGGAGCTCTTGTTTTCTTTAAAGTCAGAAGCCCTGCACATTCCTCTCAAGGTCCCCAATGCCGAGGAGATTTCTTTGAAAGTCCTTGAGGTTATTCCAGAAGATTCTGCAAAGTACTATCATATGATTCCTTTGTCTCAAACAGGCAAGACCTTGGAGGTTGGAATGGTGTACCCGGAAGACCTCAACGCCCAGGAAGCGTTGAAGTTTCTTGCGAGACAAGGCACCTTCTCGTACAGGGTATTTCTCATAAGCCTTGGCACTTTTGAAAATTTAATGAAGCAGTACCGGAGCCTCAAAGGGGAGATGAAAGAAGCTTTGCAGGAATTGGAAAAAGAAATTGGCGAGGAAGGCACAGAAAAAAAAGGGGGCAGAGCAGTTGGCCTCCAGCGCTTAACAGAAGAAGCTCCGGTGACCAAAATGGTTGCAGTCATCTTGCGCACGGCAGTGGAGGGGGGAGCCTCAGACATTCACATCGAACCAACAAAAGAAAACGTGAGGGTGCGCTTCAGATTTTTGGGGGAGCTGCACTCTTCTTTGATTCTTCCTTTGAGGGTTCAGCAGGCCGTTGTTGCAAGGATAAAAATTTTAACCTCCCTTCGCATTGACGAGACCCGAGCGCCTCAAGACGGCAGGTTTTCAACCCTTGTTGACGGAAGAATGATTGATTTCCGAGTGTCAACGTTTCCCACGGCTCTTGGCGAAAAGGTTGCCATTAGGGTACTGGATCCTACAGCCGGCCTTAAGGGATTAGAAGAACTGGGCTTGGAAGGAGCAAACCTTGCAAAAGTAAAACAGGCGGCTCAAAGACCCTACGGCTTAATTCTCGCAACCGGGCCCACAGGCTCGGGGAAAACCACAACCTTGTATGCTATTTTGCAGCTGTTGAACCGGGAAGGGTTAAACATCGTGAGCCTTGAAGATCCAATTGAATACCTCATAGCCGGAGTGAACCAGTCGCAGGTGAGACCCGAAATCGGATACGATTTCGCTTCGGGGCTCAGGCAGATTTTACGCCAAGACCCCGATATTATTATGGTAGGCGAGGTGCGAGACAAAGAAACTGCTTCTTTGGTTATTCACGCGGCTTTGACCGGGCACATCGTTCTTTCAACCTTGCACACAAACAACGCCCAGGGAGTAATTCCGCGGCTTGTTGACATGGGCATTGACAAATATCTTATTCCTTCAACCTTGAGCCTTGCAATGTCCCAGCGCCTTGTGAGGAGGCTATGTGACGCATGCAAGGAAAAGGTTGCGGCGCCAGAATCCGTACAAGAGCTTCTTGAAGAAGAGCTGTCTTTGGCTCCTCCTCACGTGAAAAAGCAGGCAGCGGAGCTAAGAAAAGGAAAAGAATTCTTTGTGTTCAAGGCTCGTGCATGCAAGAAGTGCGGGAGCTCAGGGTATTCAGGGAGAATCGCAGTCTTTGAGGTATTGACAATGACCGCAGAGCTTTCAGAGATTATTCTTAAAGAAGCTTCAGAATCAAATATTGCAAAAGAGGCACAGAGACAGGGCATGGTGACCATGCGCCAGGACGGAATTCTCAAGGCCCTAGACGGCCTGACTACGATTGAAGAGATAGTGTACGTAAGTGACGACAAATGACAAATGACTAAGATTCTTCTTGTTGAAGACGATCCAATGCTGCAAGACATTTATATCACCAAGCTCAAGGAGAAGGGGTTTGAAGTTTCCCTGGCTTCAGACGGAGAAAAAGTCATGCCCCAGCTCCAAAAAACAAAGCCAGACCTCATGCTTTTAGACATTGTGCTTCCTCTAAGAGACGGATGGGAGGTGCTCTCGGAAGTCAGGAAGGATCCTGCATGGAACAACATGAAAATTGTTGTCCTTTCAAACATTGGCGAGCCCTCAGACGTAGAAAAAGGATTTGCCCTGGGAGCAAACCTCTATCTTATCAAAGCTCACTTTACTCCGAGCCAGGTCGTTGGCGAGATTAATAAACTTTTAACAAAATAGACATGGACGAGTTATTTGAAATAGTGTTCAAAGAACAAGCGTCAGACCTTCACATTTCCGCAGGCCATGCGCCTGCCTTGCGCATAGACGGCAACCTCGTTCCTTTAGTACGGCACAAAGTAATGGACGCTTCGTCTATCGAGGCCCTTGTGTTTTCTCTTTTGAGTGAGGAACAAAAGGCAAGGCTGAGGGCTGAAAAAGACATTGATATTTCCTATGATTTTAAGGGTAAAGCAAGATTCCGCATAAACGTATTCTTTCAGCAGGGCTCCTTGAGCCTTGCTGCGCGTCTCATTCCCTCTTCCATCAAAACCATTGAAGAGCTCAATCTTCCTGAAGTTTTGCACGAGTTCACCAGAGCAAATCAGGGGTTTGTCATTGTCACCGGGCCTTCGGGCCACGGAAAATCCACCACGTTGGCAGCTCTTATTGATGAGATCAACCACTCAAGGCGAGACCACATCATCACTATAGAAGACCCTATTGAGTACGTGTTTCAAGACGACAAGGCAATGGTTGACCAGAGAGAGGTGAATCAAGATACCCTCAGTTTTGCCAAAGCTTTGAGGGCAACGTTCCGCCAGGACCCAGACGTGATCATGGTGGGGGAGATGCGCGACCCTGAAACCATGGCTACGGCCATCACCGCGGCAGAAACCGGGCACCTGGTGTTTGCAACCTTGCATACCAACTCCGCAGCGCAGACCGTGCACCGCATTGTGGATTCTTTTCCTGCTGAGCAGCAGGGCCAGGTAAGGGCGCAGCTTTCCGCCTCTTTGCTCGGAGTGGTTGCGCAAAGGCTTGTTCCGAGAATCAAAGGCGGGCTCATTCCAGCCTGCGAAATCCTTTTGACAAATCCTGCAGTGGGAAATCTCATCAGAGAAAACAAAGTCCACGAAATTCCTCTGGTGATTGAGACTGGAGCAGAAGCCGGGATGATTTCGCTGAACCGTTCTCTTGCCAACCTCGTGAAGGTCAAAGAGATAAGTTTTGAGAACGCGCTTTCTTATTCTTTGAATCCAGCCGAACTCCGCTCCTTGGCAAGATAGATATGGAAACCCAAAGTGAAAAACAAAAAAGCCAAAATTATAGCCAAAAACCAAAAACCGATCTTCGGTCTCGTGCATATAGCTACTCTCTCTTATTAATTCAATTCATCGATAAGCTTCCAAGAGATTTTTCTTCCCAGACAATCGCGCGTCAACTTCTTCGTTCAGGAACCAGCATTGGAGCAAACATTGTGGAAGCACACGGATCTCATGGAAAGAGAGATTTTGCGAATTTTTTTACACACGCCCTAAAATCAGCAAATGAAAGTAAGTACTGGCTTGGGCTGCTAAGAGATTCTGGGAAAGCCAAGAGGGGAGAAGTAGAACAATTGCTTGATGAGACCATACAATTATCAAACATTCTGGGTTCAAGTTTGATTACCTTGCGCGGAGAGAAGAAAAAGGCTTTTGATTTTGTGTTGTAATTTTTTGTTTTTTATTTTGTGTTTTTGATTTTTTAACATGAAGTTCAACTACCAGGCAAGAGACGCAAAGGGGCAGACGCAGATAGGCCAGGTGGAGGCATCTTCTCAAGACGCTGCTTTGGAGGTTCTTTCCAGGAGCGGTTTCTATGTCACGCTCTTGGAAGAAGCTGCAAAAAAACCCGTCTACGCAAAGCGCGTTTCTTTTTTTGAAAAGGTTTCTGTAAAAGAAGTGATGCTGTTTTCCCGCCAGCTTGCCATTATGTTCAAATCGCAGGTATCGCTTTTGGAGGCCTTAAGAACATTAGCCCTGCAGACAAAAAACCAAAGCTTCAAAGAAAAGATTCTTGATATGGCAGAGGAGGTAGAGGCTGGCACCCCCTTGTCTCAGGCGCTTTCTAGCCATGCTGCCGTGTTCTCTCCTTTTTACATTTCCATGGTGAAATCAGGCGAGGCTTCTGGAACCCTTTCTAAATCCTTGGAGTACCTGGCAAGCCATTTACAGAGAGAGTACGAGCTTACCAGCAGAGTGAGAGGAGCCTTGGTATACCCTGCGTTTGTAGTGGCAGTTGCGTTTCTCGTCTTGTTTTTGATGATGTTTTTTGTGATTCCCAACATGACAAAGGTTTTGGAAGGACTAGGCCAGGAACTTCCTTTCTTAACCAAGGTTGTCCTATCCCTTACTGATTTTTTGAGGAGCAAGTGGTGGCTCTTGCTGCTGGCGCTGGGGTCAGCCGCAACATTTTTGGTTAGGTACACCAAAACCTTAGAAGGCAAAAGATTTTTAAATTCTGCGTTCTTGTCACTCCCTTTATTAGGCCCTGTGCTTTCTATGGTGTACCTTGCAAGGTTTGCCGAGAATCTTTCCACTCTTGTGGCTGGGGGCATTCCTATTGTGCAGGCCTTAGACATTACAGGCAACGTGCTGGGAAACGATGTCTACCGTACAATCATTCACGAAGCGCGAGACGAAGTGAAAAACGGAAAAAATATCAGCGAAGTTCTGCAAAGGCATACGAAAGAGTTTCCGCCCATATTTACGCAGATGGTGTTTGTGGGGGAGAAGTCTGGAACCTTAGACACGAGCCTGCTCAATATTGTGGAGTTCTACCAAAAAGAGGTTGCGAGAACCGTTGACAGTTTTCTTTCTTTAATAGAACCTTTGCTGATTGTTGTGCTCGGGCTCATGGTTGGAGGGCTCATGGCCGCAGTTCTCCTTCCCCTGTACCAGATTTCCGCGTTCTAACATTTCTCCACAGCTTTGCTTGTTGACAGGGGAGGATTGGTTTATAATAATAAAAAGTCATAAATCATATGTCATCAGTCAAAACTCAAAAGTCGGGATTTACGTTGATTGAGCTCTTGGTTGTTATTGCGGTCATTGGCATGTTAGCTTCCATTGTGCTCGTTTCCCTTGGCCCCACGAGAGCAAAGGCGCGAGACGCCAAAAGAATAGCTGAAGTTCGTGGCATGGGATTGGCTTTAGAGCAAGAGGCAGCAGACGGAGGAGAAACGCTCTTAGGATGCGTTGGCGATCAGGTTGATGCCTCCACGTGCACTGGCCCTGGAACCGCAAACTTTGCAAACTTCAAAGATCCTGCGACGCCTGCAACTCCTTGTCCTCCAGGAGCTGGAACCGTTACCTGCCAGTATTCCATTGCTACGAACGCAGGAGGAGCAGGGGCAAGATCAGATGATTACCAGATTTGCTTTGTATTGGAACAGGGAGTCGGCACCATTTCAGGATTGGGTAGCCCGGGGAAATATCAGATTCAAACAGGAGGAAATTTTGCCACAGGATGTGAATAACTTGAAAGGTCGATTATACGGTCATGTGTCATTAGTCATTAGTCATAAGTCATACATCATATGTCATCAGTCAAAACTCATAAGTCAGGGTTTACCCTCATTGAGCTTTTGGTCGTTATAGCGATCATTGGCGTATTAGCAGGCATTGTTCTTGTTTCGCTTGGGGGTGCTCGCACTTCAGCCAGAGACGCAAAACGGCAGGCAGACATGAGGAGCATCAACACCGCAATGGTGCTTTGCTATGACGATCCCAACTGCGGAGCAGCGCAAGCATACATTCAGTCAATAGCAGCACCGGCAGCTATCGGAACGCACCTGCCAACCATGCCCAAGGATCCTGGGAGCGGCAATCCAGTATACGGCTGGGTGAACAACACTTCCACAGGAACCAACACGAGTCAGTCATACTGTGCGTACGCAACCCTTGAGCGCGCTTCTCCAACCGCAGGCCAAAAAATTTACTTTGTTGCCGATCCCAAAGGCGTGAGAGAAATGGATCAAGTAGCCGTTCCAGCAGCCACCCCGTGCAACTAGTGAAGAGTAAAAAATAACGAGAGACGCCCCCAAAGGGCGTTTTCTCGTGTTTTTATGCCCGCATCTTACTATCTTCTTAACATTGCCATGGCAATCTTAAGGAGACTAGGAAGGAGTGGGACTGTTCCTCGCAGGCTATGGTATACTAAAAAAATGTTCTCTGTTTTTGTTTTCTTGTTCGGTCTTGCAGTAGGGAGTTTTCTGAACTCTGTGATTTTTCGTTTAGCCGCCTCGGAAGAGGCGAGCCTCGCCCCTATGGGGCGGAAGCAAGGCAAAAGCGCTTTTGTTGGCCGTTCTTCTTGCCCTAAATGCGCTCACGCCTTGGCGTGGTACGACCTTATTCCTCTTTTGAGTTTTGTGTTGCTGCAAGGCAAATGCAGATACTGCAAGAAGCAAATTTCTTGGCAGTACCCAATAGTAGAAATATCCACCGCTGCGGTATTTCTCCTCATTTTTAATGCCAAATTTCTAATTTCTAATCAATTTCTAATTTCAAACTTCCTAAATTTTTCTTTGCTATATTTTTGGATCATTGCGAGTTTTTTGATTATTATTTTCGTTTATGATCTAAAGTATTACCTTATTCCCGATAGTGTTGTATATTCTGGGATAGGAGTTACGTTTTTGTATCGCGTTTTTGAAATTTGGAATTTTGGGAATTGGGATTTGTTTTGGAATTTGGAATTTGGAATTTGGATTTTAGCCCCACTTTTTTTTCTTGCGATCTATCTTCTTTCACGGGGCAGGTGGCTCGGCTTTGGTGATGTCAAATTGGCAATACTAATGGGTTTGTTTTTGGGCTGGCCCAACATTCTTATTGCGCTGTTTTGTGCGTTCTTCCTGGGCGCGCTCGTTGGAGTTTCCCTGGTGCTGTCTGGCAAAAAAGCATGGAAGTCGCAGGTGCCTTTCGGCCCGTTTCTTATTGCAGGAACCTTTGTTGCTTTGTTCTGGGGAAAGCAGCTTATGGATTTCTATCTTCATTGGGTTTTGGTATAATGCAGGCACATGGGTATAAAAAAAATCAAGGTTGTTGGGCTTGTGTTGGTTCTTGCGGTTTTGGGCATCTCCTTTATTGTATGGCAGCAGCAGCAAGTAAAAAAAGAAAAAGAGCCCCAGGCGCCAGCTGAGCAGGAGTTAACGGTAGAGCAGAAAAGAGAAATTCTTGAGAAGCTTTCTGTTCCCTCGGGTTCGAACCAGTATACCGTAGAGGAAAAAATAAGGATTTTAGAGAGTCTGTCTGCGCCGCAAAACACAGAGCGTGTTCTTAACGAAGTAGAGAAAAAGAGAATATTAGAGTCCTTGAACGCCCCTCGGCAATAATATGATCCCCCTTTTTCTTAAAAACTTTTCTCTATCCACTATCCTCGGCCTCGCATTTGGCATCCTCCTTGCAGGATACGCTGTTTTTGCTTTTAACCCGCCTACTCAGGCGCCGCCTGGAGGCAATGTGCCAGCGCCCTTGAATACAGGGTCTGCCGACCAAACAAAAACAGGAGGCTTGCTTAACGTATTCGGCCTTTGGGTCAACCAGTCGCTTGGGGTAAGCGGAGGAGCGAGTATAGGGGGCGCTCTTACGGTTTCCGGCCAGCCGGTTTGTCTCGGGAACGGCACCAATTGTCCGCCCAGCGGAGTGCCCGCTGGTTTTGTCGGATACTTTAATCTTTCTTCCTGCCCTTCGGGCTGGAGCGCTCTCGCCGCGGCCCAAGGCCGGTACTTGGTCGGGCTACCCTCCGCAGGCACCCTCGCGGGAACGGCCGGCGCGGCGTTGTCTAATTTGGAGAACAGACCAACCGGTAACCATTTTCACCAGATCACACAGGGCAACGACGCGGGGGGGCTGCACGATGGGGCAGGGAACCGCTTCTACGCTGCCGCTGCGCGAGCCCCGGTTGTGGACAGCCTCTTGAGGACGCACACCGGCTTTTCCACCACACATCTTGGGGAGTTCAAGAGAACTGACGCGGCGGGCGCTGTCTTAGGCGATGGGACTAATGCTCCTTATATTCAGTTTTTGGTGTGTCAGAAAAATTAATTTTTATGAGAAACTTATCTTTAGGCACAATCCTCGGCATTATCTTTGGCATTTTGTTTGTCGGGTATGCTGTCTTTGCCTTTAACCCGCCCACGCAGGCGCCGCCTGCGGGAAACGCGCCCACTCCCTTAAATGTGGGCCCTCAAACCCAGACCAAACAAGGAGGGCTTAATGTTTTAGGAGAGGTGCGCAGCAATACTTTGTGCATTGGAGGAGCATGCAAAACAGCCTGGCCGGGCCTCGGGTTTGCGAAAAACATATTGAGCTATTATGCAGGAGGAGTGAATTTCTCGAACCGGAACTACACCACTTTAGCAAGCGTCAGCACATCTTCTGAAACCCCTAATATAGTTTGCAGTATAGCTGTCAGAAACGTCACCTTTTCCGGTATGTTCTGCGGACGTACACGATTGGAGTTTGTTTGTAATAACAATGTTCTCTGGGCGTGGGAGGAAAGCGGCGATGGGATAAGCAAAATACAGGCGCTTGCTCCGGCAAGCTGTGTACTTAGAGGGAAAACCACTTGTCCTCTTGGTTATTCTACTGATAACGGTTCGTATCCTAGAGTAGCCATAGCTGCGGCGTGCGCCGAGGTAACCGCTACTGCAGTACGATGATTAGCAATAAGATATCCATGAAGAAAGAAATTAGCTTTTTTATCATTATCCTGCTCGTTGCCATAGTCTCTTCCGGGCTGACAATTTTTGTTTTGCAGCAAAAGCAAAAGGGACAATTTTTGCCATTCCCTGCTTTGGATAGCCGCGAATTTAGTCCCGATGGAATTATCAGCGAATCTCCCGACTTCGTCGCGCCAGAAGAAAACGCTGCAACGGCTGTACGAGTTGAAATAACGCAAGAAGCGATAACTCCAAAAGAATTTCGCGTCAAGCAGGGAGAGAAAGTGACTCTTGCCGCCCATGGGGGCGATGCCTGTCAATTCCTGCGCGCAAAAGAGAAGTGGCTTATTTCTATTATCACCTTAATGCCTTCGTCAGAACCAAATGTTTTCACCACTTCCTTTGCCGCCCCTCCCGCCGGATTATATGCCTTTTCTTGCAATGTCCCCGGCCACTCCGAGCGAAACATTAAAGGCACGATGATTGTCGAGTAAGTATGAAATCTTTTTCCAAATTACATATCTTTGCCTTTATTCTCGGTTTGCTTCTCGTGGGCTATGCTGTTTTTGCGTTTAACCCGCCTACTCAGGCGCCGCCTGCGGGAAACGCGCCCACTCCCTTAAATGTGGGCCCTCAAACTCAAACCAAGCAAGGCGGGCTTATCATTGGAGGAGAGGTGCGCAGCAATACCTTGTGCATTGGGGGAGCATGCAGAAGTGCCTGGCCCGTAGAGCTTAGGTCAACAGATGTTGTGGCGGGTGGATCTTCCTCCCATGGTTGGGCTTGGGGTACAGGGTGCAACCAACCGAGTGACCGCGGCAACCGCTGTGATGCGTATTTTCAGTTTTACTATGCTCCTTGGTTTGACGATGTAAAATACGACCCCCGGGGCGTTCTGAGTATTAACTATTCCCAGGCCCTCATGCCATGCTACGAAACTCCGAGGGGCTCCAGCAATTCGTGCGGCGCCCAAAGAACATATCCAACGTCCCCAAGTTTCTCTTGCAGTGGAGGATTTACTGCTGACGGGTCAAATTATGTTGCTCGTGCGTTTCAAGAATTCTGTGAGAGTTCATCATGGCAAAAAACCTGCACTGCTGCAATATGCCGACTCCCTTAACCTTTATCTTCTTATGAAACCAAACCGCATTTTTATCATAGTCGCCCTGCTTATTTTGCTGGCCGTTGTTATTGGAGCCCTGTTTTTTGCAGGCAGAAGCTCTGCTCCTCCTCTTCCTTCCCAAGAAACTCCGACCGTGCAGCTTAAACCAGAGTTTGTAGAAGGCGCCTTTATTGAAGACCAAGAGGCAAAAGGCACGTTTATCCAGCCACAAGAAACGATTGAGGTTTCCCTGCAAAAAGCAAAAGAAAGACAAGGCATTGTTGTCTCTTGGGATGAGTCAGAGGTACGGGTATTCCACCTTGTTTTGCTGAATACCGACTTTACCGTAATCTGGCTGCTGTCTGCGCTGGATAAAGGAGACGTAACAGCCAGCATCAGCAAAAACCGTGCTTTATTTATTCCTTCAGGATATGTGCTCGGGGATATTCTGGAGGGTTTTCAGCTTCTGGAAGATCAGCAAAAACTTGAGTTGACTCCTGGCCAGGAATACTATTTGCAAATGATCGGGTTTACCAAAGACGGAACACAGATAGGAATCAACAAAAAATTCACGTTTACGACTTCATGTCTTTCCCCAGACTGCGAATAACAAAATTCATATAGTACCTTTAGTACCTTAATCTACGCACGTGCGGGAATTAATGTATCCTAAAGAAGAAGATGAAAGTGTTTTCTTAGTTCGGCGTCCTTTTTAATCTTGCCTTGAACGATATGCACATACGAATACGCATGAAAGAATTCCACAATGAACTCCACTTCTTTTGTACAAGGATACGGGAATACCCACGCGCTTTCTTGCAACTGACAAAAACCGAGTAGTTGCAGTTTTTGCCTCAGGGCGTCACGCGCTTTGTTTTTCTTTCTTGGAATGTCAAATAATACAACCCTCCAGATTCCATCCCATTTTGGCGGTTTGGGAATCTGTAAATTTTCAAACTCCATTTCTTCTACTTTTCTTTTTCCTCGTTCAGTGAGTTCCACCAGAAAAGTTCCATCTTTCTTTTCTTTCATGATGACGAGGCGGGATTTTTTCAAATTATTGAGAGCTCTAAAAAACTTTTGTCGCTCATTCTGTTCGCGAAAGCGCCCTTTCTGCTGAAATGCTTTGAGTAGGGCGCTTGCCGCATAGGGAGAGGTTAAAGCAAGCGCAATTGCTCCGACAGTAGCCACGTACAACAAAATTTCCCTTGCAATAGCTCCGTACTGTTTCGCCATACTTTTAACTATACCGTAATTCTCGCACGTGCGTCAATAAAGGTATGGATAAATAATAAAGGGGTGGATACTATTGTTGTTTGCGTTTGGTATTGGTATAATACAGCAATATGCACAAGCACAATATCATATCCAGTATCTTTGGCGTTGCTCTGGCCTTTCTCCTCACAGGACTTACCGTGTTTGCCTTTACCGCGCCTACCACAAGTCCTCCTGCAGGAAACGTGCCTGCGCCCTTGAATACCGGGCCTCAAAGCCAAACCAAGCAAGGAGGCCTTATTATCAACGGCGAATTACAAACAAATAACTTTTGCTTGGGAGGGGTATGCAGACCAAACTGGAATCCTCTCTAGCGATGGCATAACATATAACTATGCGACACCTTCTCTCTATTGCCTTGCTTGGTCTGGTTGTTGGGCTTGGTTTGTTTGGCGTGTACCAGACATGGTTTTCCGGACAGCACGTGGCTCTGGCAGGAACAGGAGATAACGTGTCTGGCTGGGCGTGGTCGGAAAACATCGGGTGGATAAGCTTTAACTGCACGAATGAAAATACATGCGCAAATTCCAACTACGGAGTAGGGGTGAATGCTTCAACAGGAAACTTTTCTGGGTACGCATGGTCTGAAAACATCGGCTGGATTAAGTTTGACCCTTCAGGACCCTATCCTAGCCAGCCCAACAGTTCAGCAAAGCTTAGCCTTGGAAACAATCAGGTGATAGGTTGGGCAAGGGCGTGTGCAGGTGCTGCCAATGCAGATTGCAGCGGGGGAACGAGCCCTGTAAGCGGAGGTTGGGACGGCTGGATAAAACTTCGCAAGCACGCTTCAGACGGAGGAGGCGTTCCTGACTATGGGGTGAGCGTTAATCCTGCAACAGGCGCATTTTCAGGCTGGGCATGGGGAGCAGATGTGGTAGGGTGGGTAAGCTTTGACCAAGTGGTTGTAGCCCCTGGCATTTTTAACCAGCCGCCTTCCACTCCTCCAGGCTCTTTACGGGTAACCGCTGCCAATTCTGCAGACTACTGCGGCATTACTGCGTTTCCTCCCGTACGAGTGAACTGGCAGTTCAATGACCCTGATCAAGGAGATGCGCAAAGCGCGTTTCAGATTCAAGTATTCCAAGGAGGAAACCTTGTTGTAGACACTGGAAAGAAAACAGGGTCTAGCCAAAGCTACATATTCCAACTTACAGGAGAACAGCTTTTGTGGAACACCGCGTATTCCTGGCAACTGAAGGTGTGGGACAGCAAAGACACTAGCTCTTCCTTTGCCTCAGGCCCAAACTTTACCACTCCTTCTCATCACTTCCCAGCGCCAAACTTTTCATCACAGCCCACAAGTCCTGGCATAGGAGAGCAGGTTCAGTTCCAAGACCAAACCGTGTTTGGCCCAGGAAGTTTTTCCAAGGCCTGGGCATGGGATTTTGAGAGCAACAACAGCGTTGACTCATCCCTTCAGAATCCAACCCATGCATATGCAATTCCAGGGTCCTTTCAGGTTACGCTTCAATCTTCAGATGACGTTGGTTCGTGTACAACAGTAAAGCCGCTCAATATCGGTGTTTCGCTCCCCGAATGGCAAGAAATCTCTCCATTCTAAAATATGAAGGTTTTACCTTAATTGAGCTCCTGGTGAGCTTTGGCATCATTGTGCTTCTTACAGGCCTTGCTCTTTTCAATTGGAAAGCAGGCTCTCAGAATCTGGCCCTCTCAAGAGCAGCAAGCCTTGTAGCACAAGATATCAGAAAGGCTGAAGAACTTTCGCTTTCAGGTAAACCTGCTTCTTGCTTTGCTCTAGCTCCTGCAGGAAGTCTTCTTGGGTACGGCGTATTTTTCACTTCATCTATTCCTAATTCATACATCATTTTTGCCAACTGCAATACTCTGGCTTCTTACGAGGCAGGAACAGACCAGGTTGTGGAAACCAAAACCTTAGAGCAGGGGATTGGCGTGTCTTCAGTTTCGCCTTCTCCGCTCTCTCTGTTGTTTCTTCCTCCTCTTTCTGAAGTAAAGATTGAACCAGGAGGCGCGCTCTTAGGTTCTGTTGTTCTCCAGAACAGCCAGGCTAAGCAAAAAACTCTCAGGGTAAACACCAAAGGAGTTATTGATATTGACCCATAACTAATGACAAATGACCAACATAAATCATAAGTCAGGGTTCACGTTAATAGAAGTTCTCACAGCGCTCTTTGTGCTCACCATGGGTATGGTTGGCGTGACGGCGCTTCTCACTCGCACCGCTTCTTTCACTGCGGGAATAAACTCAAATCTTACTGCTTCGTTCCTTAGCCAAGAAGGCCTTGAGATTGCGCGCAACACGCGCGACACGAATTTTCTCAAAATACGCAAGGGCTTGCCAGTTCAATGGGACAACGGACTGGCACAAGGAGAACAACCCCCAGCTCCTTTTCAGCGAAATATCACAGTGACCCAGCTTCAAGCAGGCATTCTTGAGGTATCAGCAAAAGTTACCTGGACAGAGAAAGGCGTGCCAAAAAGCGTCACAGCATCTACCTACCTTACTAACTGGTTAAATCCCTCTCCATGAGTCATAAGTCATTGGTCATAAGTCATAAGTCAGGATTTACGATTCCAGAACTTCTCGTGGCACTCTTCGTGTTTTCCATTGGGGTTGGTGCGGCAATGAGCCTTTTTGTTTCTGGCATTTCTTTCCAAAAGAGCGCGAGCTCCTTTGAAGAATTTTCTTCCCAAACCTCAGCTTTTTTTGAATATCTCAGCAGGTCTTTGCGCCAAGCGCAAAAAGATTTAACCCCCACCTGCCTTTCCTCAGCAGGGCTGAATTATGAGCTTTTTGATGCCAACTCCCGCATCAAGTTCATCAACCAAAAAGGCGAATGCCAGGAAGTATTTCTTGAAGCCGGTGTAGTAAAAGAAAAAATTGGGGGAGCGAGCGCAGTGAACCTCACTCCAACAGATCTTCAGGTTTCTGCGCTTACATTTTCACTTATCGGAGCTTTGCAGACAGACGATATTCAGCCTCGCGTTACATTTTCTCTTACAACCTCTCACGGCACGCTTCAAACAACCGTATCTCAGCGAACCCTCGATGTTCAACGTTAGAGAAAGAGGCGTTTCCCTCTACCTCACGCTTTTACTGCTGTCCCTTGTTTTAGGGATTGCCTTGGCAGGAAGCTCTTTGCTTATAGGCCAACTCGGGCGTTTGAAAAGTTCAGGGAATTCTGTGCTTGCCTTCTATGCCGCTGACGCAGGCATTGAACGCGCACTTTTCATTGATAATAAAAACTGTGCTTTATCTTCGAGCGTTGCAGAGCGCATCACATGCGTTCAAACACAAATTAATAGTTTAACCCAGCAAGACAAAACCTTGGCAAATAACGCAACCTTCGGGCTTGAGATTGCTTCTGGAGGATCTGGCTTTTGCCCCGCGGGAAAGAACTACTGCATAAAATCCAAAGGCGTGTTCAAAGACGCAACCCGCACCCTCCGCATCTCCCGGTGATTCAAACTATTGGGGGGTAAGAGATATTGACATAGAAAATTAAAAGTTTACAGTAAAAGTATATGAAAAAACAACTAAAAAAATACATGGAAGTACAGACAAAATACGGAAAGCACCTGTGTCTTTTTGAACCAGACGACAAGGAAGGGTATATTGTGACGGTTCCAGGATTGCCTGGCACAATTACATGGGGCAAAACCATCTCGGAGGCAAAAAGAATGGCCCAAGAAGCAGTTGAGCTTTGTGTTGAGTGTCTTGCTCAGAAGGCGCGTATTCTGCGGAAGAAAGAAGGAATAAGAGAGTTCGCGAAGCCATCTCTTGCATGAGCATTATTCCGATTCTTACTGCTCGGCAAATTCTATTACTCCTGCTCAAGGCAGGATTTAAAATTATTGGCCAGAAAGGAAGTCATATTCGCCTCGAGCATCCGATCACTGGCAAACAGACCACCGTTGCGATGCATGCAAAAGATTTATCGCGAAGTTTGATCACGAGGATTTTGAAACAATCTGGGATTTCCGTTCAAGAATTTCTTCGGTTGCTAGGGAAATAAACCGAGTTCAACATTAGTTATGCACAAGTTTTCCACACAAAGCATAGAGAGGTATTGCCAAAACAAATAGGCAAGAGTTATACTAGAAGAGATGCAAAAGAAATTTGTTATAGGAATACTTATTGTCCTCTTGGTTGTTGTCGGAGGAGTTTTTTTGTGGCAGAAGGATCAAAAAGACGTACAAGAGCTGAATAAAAATCTTCCAGAAGGAGTGAAAGTGGTAAAAAGTTTGTTCGGAAAAGAGTATAAGGTGTTGAACAAGATCGATGGATATCAGTTCAAGCTTCCTAAAACCGCAAAAGGGATATCGGAAATCAATTACTTTCCAAAAAATCCAGAGGAAGAATATAATGTTTCGAGCGTTAGTTTTAGGATGAACGGTTTTTTAGTAGTTGAGGCGGCAGTCGAAATACACCAGTTTGCTCTCGAAACAAATTTAAGTTTGGAAGCTTTTGCAGAACAAATTTCCGAAAATTATGGACTTAGTGGTGATCTTCTGCAAGATAGAGTTGGAGACACGGTAGTGGTCAAAACGCAACAGATTAAACAACTTAAGAATGGGGCTATCTACAAAGGAGAATATCTGTACTTTTTCCAGAGAGATTCTTTTGCCTATGCGATTACGAGTGGTTCAGAAGAAACCATCCGGCAGATTATTGTTAACGGAAGTTGGTAAATCTTTCTCGCATGGCAAAGAGTAAACTCTATTTTCAAAAAGGGTTGGTATTGCTGACACTGATATTCTTGCTTGGCCTTTTGCCAGGCAATGTTGTTTGTGCAAAGAAACTTGAGCTTGATGACAAGGCCGTACAGCGTATAAAGCTCGGTTTAAGCTTATTTAGAACATGGGGCAATTTTGTGTTTTCAGACGATAAGCTCAAACTTGCTTTGAATACCACAGTGAAAGGAGGAAATGTAGCTACTGACATTACATACGGAGTTCTTTTATTGAGCGCAGCCAACGAGATGGAATTTGTAGATATGGTAATGTCACAGCGGTATAAACAGGTTTCAGATGAGTATTTCAACAGTATTTTAGATGAGAGACTTAATCTTTTTGGCTACTATCAAGGGTTAGGATTTGACGTGGAGCGGGTGTGGCGTGGGAAAATTACAAGCCCGATATCTGCTCTTACTCTTGAGACGTTTTCAATAGCAGACAAAGCTACAGATATTTTTCTCGCTTTTGAAAATCTAGGACGAATAAAGCAATACGACGGACTCTGGTATTATTTCGATTTTAGAAGGAATGGCGAATCCCATAAAACAGCATGGAACGATACGAAGGAAATAATTGGTTTTGGAATTAATGCAGGATCTTTGCATCTTAAAAAAGGATCTCTTAAAGAGGAATACGAAAGGACTGAGCTTCGATTCGCCCAACTTTGGGATAAATGGGGGCCATATACTACAGCCCTTGGAGTGACCGAAGAGGCAAAACGTCAATTCAACGAAGAAATGCGCGGGTTGGTTACAGAAGCGATTGACGAGGAGGCGCTTGCCGAGAAAACTCCCGCCACTCCTTCACGCTTAGCAAGTATTCAATTAGCAGTTGCAAATCTCGTTAAGTCTTTGAAGTCCGCCTGTTTAGAAGTAGTAGGCGGGGCGGCAGATAAGGCGTTTCAGCTGACGAAAGAGATTGCAGAACTAATCTCACGGCTTAGGGGTATTGGAGGAGCTGGAGTGGGGCTGACTGTTGTAGAGCAAACAGATACTCAACAGACCCAGAGTACTGTTGAGGTGGTTTTTGATGTTGTTACGCAGCCAGAATTACCACAAGAGGTAATTCCAGAA
>Ga0213870_1000022_pt1 | contig 88017 bp, 110 predicted proteins | sample WICALVC2017_Meta_FD_160119 | JGI IMG/M metagenome (GOLD analysis project Ga0213870, IMG submission 160119) | Freshwater microbial communities from subterranean cave lake in Wind Cave National Park, South Dakota, United States - WICALVC2017 | ecosystem: Environmental > Aquatic > Deep subsurface...
TTTAAAGAAAGGGAAGTTGAGGATAAAGACGTAGAAGAGGCTATCAGATGGGCAAGACGAAAGCGACGCTAGATACTAACATACTAATTTCTGCTTTAGGTTGGACAGGTAATCCTAAGCAAGTATTCGATAAGATAGTTAATGGTGAAGTTGAACTGGTTATTTCCAACGAGCAATTTAATGAGTTGTCAGAAGCAATAGAATATCCAAAGTTTCAATTCACACAACAACAAAAAGACAGATTCAAATCTTTGGTTTTAGAATTGTCCAATTTTGTCAAGCCACTGGAAAGGATAGATGCGGTTAAGAAAGACCCAGATGACAACATGGTCTTAGAAGCAGCAGTAGCTGGGAATGCCGAGTATATTGTTTCTGGCGACCCTGACCTGCTGGAATTAAAGGAATTTAGAGGAATAAAGATAAGAACACCAAGAAAATTTTTAGAGGAAACTGGGTCACTATAGATATCTTTATGAATTTTTGTAAGGATAATTAAGGTTGTTTCTGATAAATCACCTTATCTAAACATTTGCTTAATGATATAATGGGAAAGATTGAGAAGGAGTTGAGTTTAGAATGATTCCCAAAGTTGAGGATCCAGAATTTATTGCGCAAGTTGAAAAAGGAATTCCGCTTGAAAGATTAATAAGAAGATTATGGCCTGCTTTAAGTGAGGACGGCGAATGGAATGAATGGACTCGTAAGTTTACAAAGGAAGAATGGGATGAACTTAAAGATGTTTTCTCTGGAGTTGGATTTTTAGGGAGAGATGAAAATTTGTTGGAAGTTGTGCATTCAGATTGGGAGACAGTTAAAAAATATGGAACAGCCCACCAAGAAATAGGAGAAGCTTTGCAACAATTAATAGAATTAAAATATCAACCACATCCTGAATACGAATTTATAGATGAAAAGACAAGAAATGAAATATTCGATAGGCATATTGTGAGTTGGAGTGCTTATCAACACGGTGGATGGCAAGGATGTCCATGGGGTTGTGGAAGATTTAATGGGGATGCGGGTGTTATTGTGAGAAAAGATGCATCTGAAGATGAAAAAATAGAGGCTTTGTATGCTAATACTGGAGGCATAGAAAATACAAGTTATAGATGGGTGATAAATGAGTTAGCTAAAAATCCAGATTGGAGACAAATGGTACAACAAATGCATAGAATAAAAAGTAATTACTCAAGAAGAAATGGAAGAGGGCTTTTCTATACACATCTCACCGGTGTTTTGCCACATTTAATTACGGAACATTACTTTTTTGAAGGAAAGCACTCACCTTATAGAGGAGATCCTACATTTTTAATTCAAGCATTAAATTTAGAGGGAGTTAAAAGTTAAATCAATAGAATATTAACAAAAATAATCAATAAAAATTTCAATAATTAAAATAAATAATGAAAACTATTATTTAAAAATTAATGGAGGATGCAAAATGTCTCTGGAATATACACCACAAATATCTAGATATTTAGCAAATGCACTCGGAGTGGATGCTTCAGAAATAAGAACATTAAAAATAGATAAAGCTGGAGACCCTGAGATAATTAAATTCGCGCTCAATTGGCAGCAAGTAGCACGGGCTAGGAGGGTAACTTGGCGTGATTCGGTACCATGGGTTACTTTTTGGTTACCAGCCTCTGAAGCAGAAAAATCATATGCGCCCTTTTCCATGAGCTATATTGGCGACTTTCAGATTTCAGGTGCCACTTTTAGTTATAACGTTGATAAGCATCCTGAATTTGCTGGAATACTTAATAATTTAATGGAAATTTATAGGATACCAGAACATAAAATATATTGGGCACCAGAGCCAAAGATTTATCGAATGAGGAATGGCAGTTTGGAAGGGAGAATGTCTTACTATCTCGGAGATTCGCAAGAGGAGTTATGCATACCAGTCGAACCTGAAGATGTTAAATACGTGCCAGAGGCAGATGAGCAGCCTGAGCAAGGCCATCACTGCATTCATGGAGAATCTGCTCCAGTTAATCCATTTGGTATTAGCCCAAAAGATTCTAAGAAACTTTCAGTTGTTAACATAACATTTCAAGTTAGTAAAGAATCACCCAATGGAAGAAAATACTTAGAAGAGACTCTAGAAGGTCTTCCAGTACCTGCAGATGGTTTGTCATTAAGTTATAAACATAATGGAAACTATTCACATGTAAGACTAAGGACCCCTTATAAACCCTCTATAGAAATATCTTTAGATCCATTAAGTGAAGGGCCATTAAGTGAAGAAAACTGGAGAAACCAAATAGCACTTGCTAGAAGATTAGAGGAGATGTTTAAAGAATAAAATTTTTATGTAAAAACTTTAAAAATGACCAACAAAAAAATACTGATTGTAAAAAACGTAACTCATGAGGATGAAGGGTTATTTGGGGATATATTAAAAGAAAAAAACATTCCTTACGATGTTGCAGATTTAAGCCTTGGGGAAAAATTCCCTGATCCTGAAAATTATTCTGCTGTTATGGTGTTTGGATGCCCTGATAGTGCAAATGACGATACGAAAAAAATGAAGCAGGAGCTGCAGAGGATTAAAGAAACAATAGATGCTGGAATTCCATACCTTGGGATATGCCTAGGAATGCAGGCTTTGGTCAAGGCTACTGGCGGCAATGTAAGGAAAAATCAGATTAAAGAAGTGGGCTGCAGGGATGCAGATGGAAATTATTTCGAAATTAATTTAACAGAAGACGGAAAAAAAGATCCAATATTTGATGATTTAAGCTCGGAATTGAAAATATTTCATTTGCATGGCGAAACAGTTGACTTAATACCGCAAATTACCTTGTTAGCTACAGGCAAATATTGCAAAAACCAGGCTGTTAGAGTTGGGAAAAATGCCTACGGAATCCAGGGGCATCCAGAATTAAGCGAGGCAAGGCTAAAGGTATGGGTTGCAAAAGATAAGGACTTGAAGTTTAGATAAGGTGATTTATCAGAAACTTCAAGAAGTTAAGGGATTTGTCGATGGCTTGTCTCAATGGTTGGCCCACCGGAAAGGATGAAAACCGTTAGTCAATAACCTAGATATTTACCAACTATTTCCAATATGATGTCAAAAAACCTGGGACGTTACGCACGGGAGGCCTGGTTCTACGAGCGTGAACCGCCAAAGCTATAAATAGTAGTAAATCTATAGTGCCTCTTATGGTTGGTGAAATTTATAACACCAGAACCTGCGGACGGTATACCGAAGACGGGTGGACGGCACCTAAGGGAGGTAGCCTGGCCCGACCTGGTTTCAATTTGGACAGGTTTTAAATTGGCATATTCAAGTCCAAGAATAGATTGGGAAGAACTCCTAGTTAAGGCTTCCGAGGTACCAGTGCTGTTAGGCCACTTACAGTGGTATGAGGATCTACTGCGCACTTTCTACGCCGCCGATGCCTCACAACCGGAGTTGATTGCCTCGAACCCTATGATACCCCCTTATCAAGCCGAGGGGTTCCTTCTATACGCCCAAGCAAAGCATCTTGTTGAACCGGTGGCCCGAGGTCGATACCGACTTACTGTAGTTGGACATGAGGAAGTTCGCCGCGTACGACTCGCGTTCAGAACCCTACTGAGTAGCGTTTTCGGTCCTGGCCCTGCCAATAGTGAACAACCGACGCTGCAGGTTTAATCCCTGATTCGGCTCAGAGCCTCATTTTTGCTTTAGTTGGCATCCACCTTCCATCAACGACCCCATATTGTGACCGACGGTACCTGTGAGATTCCCTCCACTAAGAGGCCGGCGAGGCCGCTGGGCTTACCAAATTTCTCTTTAGCCGTTATGGGAATGTGCCTGTTGCTATGAAGCCCGCTACCACCTCGGCAGCTGCCAGGATCGTTGTCGCTAGAGTTTCTGATAAATCACCTTATCTAAACCCCTATACATAATCAGTATTCAAGCCTAATAAACAGCATTTCTGACTAACTATCACAGTGCATCCAAATTTCCGTGTCGATGCACAATTTCCATATATGGAAAAAGAAGCTTTTTATCCTTAAAATCCTGTGCATCAAACGTCAAAAGGCGATGCACCATGTCCGTTACCTAGAGTTAACTAATCATTCACTGCACATCAACACATCCAACCAAATTCGGCTTCAAATGATCGTGGAAGCACCACCTACCACCATGGAAGAAGGTAAACTCATACGTTTCACCTAGGTTCAGTCCTCTGCAGGCATCAAACTTGCTACTTATGCACCCACCCTTCTCCGGATATACCCCATGTGTAGGATGTATATCTGATGCAGGCCAATGGGGGGCAGTATTCTTGTTAACAAATACAACAGTATCACCTAATTTTATATTACTCAATCTTGGTGAAAATCCTGCAGAAGTAATTTCAATCTCGTGCTTCACACCCGTAGGTTGTTCGGATGTTTCAGTTGAAGTTTGAGCAGGTTGTGCACATCCTGCTAAGAAAACCATTAAAACTATAGATGTGAGCAAAAGACGCATAATTATTCTTTTAGTTGTATTTATATAAAGTTTGTCAGAAATTTCTGTACTTTATTATTAACCGATCGACCGCCGCATTAGTAAACTTTATAAATCTTAACTTTGTTTATTGTTATTTATGGCACCTTTAGAATTAGACTTTTATAGAAATGGGAAATGGGTTCGAGGCGGTTCTATAAGGCCTGGAGACAATAGTGGGTCGATAGCCTACAAATGACCAGATGGTAATAGAGGGTTGTATGTTTTTATGTGTCAGCCAGATGACTCAAAATCTGCTATACACTCTTTCCCAGTTAGTTCAGAAATAGACTTGGGTAAATTAAGAGCAGTACCTCTAGATGACTTTGTGCAGCTCGAACTTATTAAAGAATTAAGAAGAGGTGATGACCCTTACATAATGACTGTTGAAGGTTTTGAACCTGGGCAAGGTAGTACTCGTGTTCGTTTTACACACAAATAATAAATTTCGCAACGACGGTCTCACTAAACAGTATATAAAGTTATCACCCGACTTCTTTTAGAAATTCTAATGAAACTTTCCATATTAAGCTACTACAACATCCATACGAGATTTCTCTCTATTACTCGACGGCCAATAAGATGTTATAGTGCATGTGGTATCAGCAGTGAATTGAACTTGTGCAGAACCACCGGGACTTGTATCTGGTGTGTCTTGTCCGCATCCTCTAAAGTCCAACCCGCCAAAGTAAACATTTTGTGAGCGAACTTGAAACGTTATTTTAACCACATCACTTTTGCTTGCAGAAACAGAAGTTATTTTCTGGCCATCTCTGTAAAATCCATTGTCATCAGCTTCTATTGTGAAGTCTTTTACTGTTAATGCTGGTGGTGTAGGGGTTGGTGCTGGAGTCGGTGTGGTTTGTGGTGATACTTCACCCTGTAAAGTGCCTTGCGTTGCAGTTCCTTCAACAGCAATCATGTATTCTGTAGTCCAGTAGTTTCTGCCGTCGATTATAGTATGCAACCTGTAATATAGATTACCAGGTTCAGTTGCTTTTATCTTAACCGAAAATGTGTTTGGTATGGTAAAGTTGCCTGATGCGTAATCTGGTGTCAACGAGCCGTAACCAGATGCAGCAGGAGCAATATCAAAACCATATTGGCCAGGGTTTGATTTAGTGCTATAGTGAACAGCGGTATGTTTTATAGTCGTAGGCGCATTAGTATTTATTTTCCACGACATTGTAAACTCCTCGCCTACTTTCACAGAAGTCGGGTACTCTCCAGATTCAAACGAATATTGCGGTGTTACAGTAGTTTCTCCGGCTTGGTACTGTGTTGCACACCCGCTAACGAAAACAACCAGAACAACCGGGAGAAGTTTCAATAGATTCATAAAATAATCATGTCCCTATTTAAATTTATAGCCTTATAACAAAAGGATAGTATGGAATTCCAGATTTGGGCGGAACGATATCGTCCTGCGAAATTGTCTGATGTCATCAACCAGAAGCATGCCATCGAAAGAATCAAGGCTTTCGTAAAAGACAAGAACATCCCACACATGCTATTTGCTGGACATGCTGGAACAGGCAAAACAACAACTGCATTGGCAATAGCTAAAGAATTATATGGTGATAGTTGGAGACAGAATGTTTTGGAATTAAATGCGAGTAATGAACGTGGGATAGACGTAATGAGATCCAAAACCGAACAAAAGGACGAAGCTAAAAGAAGAAACCTGCCATCTGTTAAAGACTTCGCTAAAATAAAACCGTTAGGAGAGGTTGACTTCAGGATAGTAGTACTAGACGAAGCTGATGCACTAACTCAGGAAGCTCAGCACGCATTAAGAAGAACGATGGAAAAATACACAATTACAACACGGTTCATACTTATCTGCAATTATTCTTCAAAAATCATCGAACCTGTTCAGTCGCGCTGTGCCGTTTTCAGGTTTAAAACATTAACCGATGTGGACATTAATAGGTACATTGAAAGAATTGTGGATGGGGAAAAATTAAAAATTGACGAAAAGGCAATAAATGCACTAATTTATCTTTGTGAGGGTGACTTGAGAAAAGTCTCCAATCTATTGCAGGCTTCCGCAGCCATGAAGGAAAAAATCACAGAGGATATTGTTTATGACATAGCCAGCAAAGCCAAGCCGATGGATGTAAAAGAGATGCTGGAAATGGTTCTGAATGGGAAGTTCATGGACGCCCGAAAGAAATTGCAAGAGCTGTTGCTCAGACAAGGATTATCGGGTAGTGACATAATTTCTGAAATTCATCGGCAGATATATTCTCTGGACAGCTTATCAGAAGACACAAAAGTTCAGCTGATAGAAAAATGCGGAGAGTACGAATTCCGTATATCCGAGGGCGGAAACGAAGTGATACAGATCGAAGCTCTCTTAGCCCAGTTCCTTACTTTGTCAAAGAAGTGATTGCATGTGGGTAAACAAATACAAACCCAAAAATCTCAATGAGTACGTCGGACAGAAAGAAGCTGTCGAGACTTTTCTGAAGTGGATAAAGAATTGGAAACAAGGCAAATCGCTTTTATTTCACGGTCCTCCTGGTACTGGTAAGACTTGTCTAATTGAAACTTTCGGCAAGGAGAGTAATTACGAGTTCATAGAAATGAACGCTTCAGACTTCCGCGATAAGAAACAGATAGAAGAAGTAATTGGACAATCGATGAAACAAGCATCGCTATTCGGAAGAAAAAAGATGTTTCTGATTGATGAAATAGACGGACTTGCTGGACGAGAAGATTTGGGTGGTGTAGGGGCTATAATAAAAATAATCAAAGAGTCAAAGTTTCCCGTAGTTCTTACATGCAACAATCCATACGACCAAAAATTAAGGGCATTGAGAGAGCATTGCCATGCAGTTCAATTCAAGAAATTCTCCGTGTTCGATATTGAAAAAAAATTGAAGCAAATATGTGACGGTGAAGGAATCAAAATTGACAAAGAGATCTTGCGGCAACTAACAAAAAGAGTTGAGGGAGACTTGCGTGCAGCTATAATAGATTTAGAAAGATTGTCCCATGGTAAAAAAGAAATTACTCAAGACGACTTGGAGGTTCTAAGTTACCGTGAACGCGAACAATCTATATTCGATGCTTTAATGATGATTTTCAAAACTAAATCTGCATTAGCCGCCAAGCTTGCTATTAATAATGTCGACAAAGACCCTGAAGAAATTTTCTGGTGGATTGAGAACAATATTGCAAATGAGTACGAGGACCCAGAAGAAATAGCTAAGGCTTATGACATTCTTAGTAAAGCCGATTTATTCAGACAGAGAATCAAATCTAGACAAAACTGGAAGTTCCTTGCATACATGATTGACTTGATGACAGGCGGAGTCGCGACAGCTAAAAAAGAAATGTACAGAAAATTCACGCGATATCAATATCCGAGCAATATGATTGTTTTAGGCGGAAGCAAGTTTGAGAGAAAGGAAGAAAAGGAGAAACTATTGGAATTATCGCAGCAGTTGCATTGCTCAACTAGAAAAGTTAGAAAAGAGTTCTTACCCTTTATTGCTATGCTTAAAAATTTGTAATTCAATAAATTTTAGTAGTATGGCTGGTCTGAAAAGTAAGTTAGTGTATATCCCCCTTCTCGGATTATTATTAGCGTCAGGAGGTGGACTACTCTCTTATGATGCCATGCTCTCAGGCGTTAGTCTTAATACACCTTCTGTAATGAGGTATTTGAGATCACTACCGCCGTCTATAATTCCAAAGATGCGAGGTGAGTTCGACTATGGAAGATACAAGTTACCTGGATTTTATTCACTCCCTTCGGAGTACAGTGTACAAGAGGGAGACAGTTGGGAGAGAATAACTGCTGGTTTCGGTCTTCCTCGTTCGTGGTTGATGCACCTCAACCCTTCTGCAGATGAAGAACCTTCCCCTATTTTACAATTTGGTGACACTTCTCAAGTAATCGAGATTGATCCAACTAAATGGGTAAATAGTAACAGTGAAGCCTCAACAAGAGCAGGCGAGTATGTTCTTCTTGATGAGATGTTGAAAGAAGTGGGCAAGAACGATAGTCTAGCTAAAAGATTAATCCCTTTCCAGCCACCCAGAGCCCCGACCCCTGATGATTTTGGTTTGAAGCCATACAAACCTGGAGAAAATAATCCAGCAAATTTGCATGCCGTGTTTATAGGCGATTTCTTAAAGAATGCTGGACTTGAGCAAATATTGTTTACAACAGAGACCTACTCTCATCTACTAGTCAATCTAGGAGTGGATATAAAAGGCTACGAAAACAGAAGGGATGACTTAGGTCATTCAAAAGTTGCTATCCTAGATTACCGAGGCAATACACTAAAAACAATACCTATAACGCGGTCTTTCTGGGGCGGAAGAACTGAAGTCCATGATATGCAGGTTGTACAATATTCACTCGGTGGAAAAACACAATTTGGAGTGATTTTGGATTTATGGGATAGTGAGATTGAATGGTTAAAAAAGGGTGAGCTAAAAGCAGGCAATGATAGGACAATTTACCAATTCGACGGAGAAGGTGACAAGTCACCTTTTATAAGTCAAGCCCTCGCCCTGTTTTCTATAGATGAAAATGGAGAACCAGAATGGAAAACACGGCAGACAATTTATGGCCCAAGTCATCATCCGCAGTCTGGTTATGAGACTAGGCAGTCTACTACTAGATTTGCAACTAAAGTACGAGTAATTAATTCTCAAGATGGTGTTCCCCAATTTTTATTCGCTAATAATGTTCAGATACGACGTAGATTAAAAGGTGATTACGAATTATATCAGACATTAGAGCTAGAACTAATGAAACCCATTGATTACGGGTTCGAACCAGTTAAAATATCCGACAACATAAAAGTTGCAGAGCTTATGGAATTTTTCACATCCACGCCAAAAGATAGAATAACAGAAACTTCACTTCGTGCTCTAGGAAAAGCATTTGGACAAGATATTGTGAATAAGGCTTTAGAGCTACTTGTAAAGACTAGAGTTGAAAGACCAGCTATTGTAGGCGCGGTGTTGAAAGCTTATGTTGAAGGAGGTGATCCTCTATCTGAAATTTCGAAAGTTACTGGGATTGCTGATTCTTATACTCTTGAAACTTTGGCAACTGATGCGTCACGTTCGTTTTCAATCATCAACGAAAGGGGTGAACCGCAACCCATTACACTCAATTTATATGAGACTAGAGGATCCCTCTGGGGATTAATACCATATTCAGGAAATGTTAATCTTGCGGTGCATCCGTGGACAAGTGATCCAGAAAAAATAAGATTAGCACTTAAGGCAGGAGGGTATATAGGCGGGGAAGGAGGAAGCAGGCTTGGTGTAGAAGTCGAGACCACTGAAACAACAATAGGGTACCTTAAGGCTAAGAAAATACCTGGCACAAATTTTGTAATTGTCGACGATGCAGAGGTCGTCGACCGTTGGGGAAATAGGATTCAAGAGACTCGTGAAACTGGAAAACTAGACGTTGTAGGTACATTGGGAGATATAACTGAAACTAGACGTGATCTAAACCTTGGTCCTGACATTTCTGGAATAAAGCGGGGATTGGAAGCTGGTACCATCATCTTACAAGCAGTTTCTAAAGGCGACGGGAGCAGAGATGCGAATACACAGTTCGGCAAATTCACAGAACTATTAGAATTGCTTAAAGATAATAAATAGTTATCCGACTTCTGTTAACGAGAAGAACTCGATAGCATTCTTATCTGTCGCATTACTTACAAGATTTATATCTAAATTTTTAACTTCTGCTATCTTTTGACAAGGAATTTTCACATTAGTCGGTAGCCCCCTTTCACCATTCTCTCCGAACCAGGGGGAGTCAGTCTCCAGCATTAAATTCTCTAACGGCAAGTCTCTAACCATTTTCTTCCGTTCCTTGCTCCTTGCAATTACCGGTCCCACTGAAACAAAATAATTATTCTCCACTATTCTTTTCAAATGGTCCTTATCCTTGCTTCCCCACATGTGCAACATAGATTTCTTCACATCCTCTTGCTCCAAAACCTTCAAAACATCCTCACATACGTCTCTCGTGTGAATTACAAGCGGAAGTTTCAATTCTTTTGCAAGCTCTATATGTTGTACGAAAAGTTCTTTTTGTTTCTCACGCCAACTATCTTCTTTCACCCACCAGAAATCAAGACCGGTCTCTCCCACAGCAACTAACTTCTTCTTATTTTCTCTTAACCTATCAAAATACTCATCAACTTGCTTTGCCGTAATTTCTTTTATGAATTCGGGATGTATCGAAGCGCAAAGGAAAACATAATTCTTATACTTTTCAACAATCTCCAGCGACCTGTCAAAATCCTTCGGATGAGCACAAACGCTTACAAGAGCTTTCAGTCCTTCCTTCTTACATAGTTCGATTACTTGTTCCAGATCATTCGCATATTCTTTAGATTCCAGATGGCAGTGAGCATCTATCATAGAAAATTTATTTGAATTTATAGTTTAAGTTTCTGTTAGTTTTATGAGTGTTTACGATCCTACACAACAATTTAACGAACAACTAAGAGCATTATTTCATGATACACATCCTCAAGAAGGACCTCTAGTTGTTGTGCCTCACGGAAAACGTTTTCGAAGATTGATAGATCATAACTATTGGAAAGATTTTGATGTACAAGAAACGACAGATGGTATGGGCACAAAAGGATATTTTCATTGGCTTATGGACACATTGGAATATGGTGTGCAAGATGCTTTCGCTATGCCAACAGGAGATAATATTGAAGGCGGATTTATACCAATTCATCTACAAAGCCATTTGCTAATTCAACAACAGGATGAAGAAAAGATACTCAGAATTATTAAAAAACTGCGAGATCTTTGTGTTGAAAATGCATGGAAAACATTAGATGGAAGAAACTATCCTATAGCAATTACGGGTGGTGAGACTGCGATAATGAATACTCTACAAGGGTTTGAGCTGGGAGTTACCGCTACAGGTTATGTAAGAAAAGGTGAAGGAGTGCTTCCTAATATCCAAGTGGGAGATGCACTTCTAGGTTTAGGTAGTAGTGGTCTTCATGCCAATGGGTATAGTTTTTATTTAGATGCACTTAACAAAAGAAACGTTACTCTAACAAATTTCCTTTCTGAGCTGGGTGAAGACTTCGTCAAACCAACACATGTATACCTACCAGCTATTAAAGAACTCCTACAGCATCTAAGGGAGTATATCCATGGAATGGTTCATATAACAGGAAATGGTTTTTCTAAATTAAGAGAACTCATGCCAACTGAAGATATTGACATAGAAGTGGGACGAACTCATAGCTTAAAGCCACAAAAGTTATTTTGGTATGGTTATGAAGAATTAGGTATGTCCCCTCAAGATATGTATAGAAGATTAAATAATGGTGTTGGTTTCGTTGTTGCAATTGAGCAGACCAAAGCTGAACAAGCATTGTCAATTCTCAGGAAATACTTCAGATCAGACGTAATAGGTCAAGCTGTTAAAGGCCGTGGAAGAATACTGATAGAGTCAGAATACCAAAAAGAAACTATTATTTTTTAATGCCTATGTGAAAGTAAAAATTAATTCTCTATAAAACTAAATAAACTATAATGACCAACTGGCACACGCTCGATTCCTCAGAAGTATTAGAGGAACTACATACTACAGAAAATGGTATATCCGAAGCAGAAGCCCGAAGAAGGTTACAAGCTACAGGCTACAACGAACTGAAAGAAAAGAAAAAAATTACGCCTCTAACACTTTTCCTCAATCAATTCAAAAGCTTCCTTGTCCTGATTCTAGTTGTAGCTGCGGTAATCTCCTATTTAATCGAAAACATCATCGATGCCGCCCTGATAGCTGTAATAATAGTCATCAATGCACTGTTCGGCTTCATTCAGGAGTTCAAAGCCGAGAAAACTCTGGAGAGTCTGAAGAAGCTGTCAACACCGAGGGCGAAAGTCATCCGTGACAGTGAAGAGAGGTTAATAGACTCGCGTGAGATAGTTCCCGGTGATATACTTGTTATCAACGAGGGAGACAAAATCCCGGCAGATGCCCGCATAATTGAAGTTGCCAATCTCAAAGTTGATGAAGCATCATTGACAGGCGAATCAATTCCAGTATCAAAATTCGACAAAGTTTTAAAAGAAATTCCCTTGCCAGAAAGAAAGAACATGCTCTACCTGGGGACAGTCGCAACCTATGGAAGAGCTAAGGCGGTTGTCGTTGATACAGGCATGTCAACCGAAATAGGCAGGATAGCGACATTAATCCAAACTTCTGAACAAGAAACTCCGTTGCAAGCTAAGATTAATTCTTTTGGTAAATGGCTGGGGGTGATAGCTGTAGTTGTTGCGGGTGTTGCTACATTGATAGGCATTCTGAAAAATTACGCTCTTACAGACATGTTCCTCACATCCGCGGCTTTAGCCGTGTCAGCCGTGCCTGAGGGACTGCCAGCATTATTGACCATCACTCTGGCTATCGGCGTGCAAAGAATGAGCAGGAATAATGCCATCGTAAGAAAACTCTCCGCAGTAGAAACTCTCGGCTCCACCACTATCATACTGGCAGATAAAACCGGAACCATGACAACCAATGAGATGACTGTGCAGAAAATCTATATTAACAACCAAGAAATTGATGTAAGCGGTGTTGGATTCGAACCGAAAGGAGAATTTTCTATAAAAGGAAAACCTATTGTCCCTATCAAGAATAAGGAACTGGTAAATGCATTGACAATATCTGCTCTCTGCAACGATGCTGTTCTAACAAAGAATGAAAAATGGGACATCATAGGCGACCCAACAGAAGGTGCGTTGCTTGTAGTTGCCAAAAAGGCTGACATAGATGTAAAAGAATTGAGCAAGAAGTACCCTCGAGTTAATGAAATTCCTTTCTCCTCTGAAAGAAAAATGATGTCAACTGTCCATAAAATGGGAAAAAGTTATTTCGTATATTCAAAAGGCGCGCCCGAAATTGTTCTATCGAAATGCGCGGCTGTATTAAGAAGTTCGCATGTAGCCAGATTAAGCGATGTTCAAAGAAATGACATACTCGCAAGCGTGAAAGAGCTTGCCGACAAAGGCCTTCGTGTGTTGGCTGTCGCTTGCAAAGAAACTGCAGAACATCACCATGAAAATCTTGAGAAAGATATGATATTCGTTGGATTGCTTGGAATGATAGATCCCCCGAGACCAGAAGTTAAAACTGCGATTAAAACTTGTCATGATGCAGGGATTAAAGTAATCATGATAACTGGCGACCACAAGGATACAGCTGTCGCAGTTGCCAAAGATATCGGTTTACTTCAAGATGGAAAAATTCTAACAGGAGAGGAACTGGAAAAGATTTCTGATGACAAATTAGGAAAAGTAATCGAGGATGTAGAAGTATATGCAAGAGTTTCGCCTGCACACAAATCACGAGTTGTTAAAGTGCTTAGGGAGAAGGGTCATGTAGTTGCTGTTACCGGCGATGGTGTTAACGATGCGCCTGCACTGAAGGATGCCCATATAGGAGTGGCGATGGGGATTAAAGGCACAGATGTTGCCAAAGAAGCAAGTGAGATTGTTCTTTCAGATGATAATTTCGCAACAATAGTGAAAGCTGTCGAAGAAGGAAGGGGAATTTACGACAACATAAGAAAGTTCATCCGATATATCCTCTCAGCTAATTTCGATGAAATTTTTGTTATAGCAGCTGCTATTTTGCTTGGATTGCCGTTACCATTCTTACCTATCCAAATTTTGTGGATTAATCTTCTGACAGACAGTTTGCCGGCACTTGCATTGGGATTCGACACAAAAAGCAAGGACATAATGAAAAGAGAACCAAGAAATCCGAAAGAAAGCGTTATGCACAAAATGTTACCTTTCGTCATATCTGCAGGTATATTAGCTGCAGTAGTGAGTTTAGGTTTGTTCATTTTTGAACTGAAAACTAACGGTTCGATAGATAGGGCAAGAACAATTGTTTTCACAACAGCGATAATATTCGAATTGCTTTTTGTTTTCAACTGCAGGTCAGAAAAAGATCCGATATGGAAAACAAATCCTCTTTCAAACAAATTATTGGTTCTAGCTGTTTTACTGGGCCTATTGTTGCAGGTAGCGATAGTCTATTTACCGTTCTTCAACACATTATTCAAAACAGTTCCTCTTGGATTATACGACTGGTTACTAATAGGACTGCTTTCATCCACAGGATTATTCTTGGTCCCGAAAATATTCATACGCTGAACAGAGTGACAAAGAAATAAGTGCGGCTGCAAACAGAAATTACGGGCTTATTTCATGTAATTTAATTTAAAGAAAAATAAGTTAATACAAGGGAAAATGCCAAGGAAAAGTAAACTTAAGCAAATACAACCCTTAGCACCTGAAGGTGTCAGGGTCGAGGACAACATTCTGAAAACACCCAAAGGTCTCTACAGAATCAGGACACAACTGTTAAGAGGAAACAAACTCATCGCCACTCTGCAGCCACTTCACTTTAAATTTGAAGCGAGGGACTTGGCCCAGATATTCATAGGCTCCATAGTTCTGGCATCGCCATTCATAGTGACGGGAGAGGTATGGGAACTTGGTGCGCAGATGTCGGCGATATCCTCTATTTTGTACATGATGCTAAGTTTGTTCGCGCTTACAATATTATTGTATTACTGGCGGTATGAGAAAGTGACGTTTCATGGCCATGTTGTGAAAAGAGAACTCATAAGGCGCCTAGTGGTCACATATCTGATAGCATTTGCCACAGTAGCGGTTCTCTTGACACTATTGGATAAGGCGCCATGGGGTACCGATGCACAGATAGCTGTGAAGAGAGTGATACTGGTGTCCCTGCCGGCATGCTTGGGTGGCGCAGCAATAGACTTTATATTCAAATGATTCTTGCCGAATATGCTATGGCCAGTATGCCGACGAAATGAAGCAGATAAGAGACAATCAAAAACTTTTCTAGATTGAATTTGACAGCACCGAATATTGCAACACCGACCTCATCAGGCAGTGGAGAAGCCAGGATAAATCCCGCAAATACAGGAACAAACATCTGCCAAACATTGGATCTTGAGATTGCACGCCAAATTCTTATCCTCATTTCCTCCCAGAAGAACAGAGAAGAGACAGGTTTAGTTAGATTTTTAACCTCTTTCGACAGCATGTTAATTTCTTTCAGCAATCTGTCCCTCACAAGCTTGAATATTATATAATTACCGATAACAGAACCCACAGCACCAATCAATGCTATCAGAATAGGATTCAGAATTTCACCCAAGCTGAAAATGGCTACTGTTGCAGGAACTGCTGTAAATGCATAGGTAAAGAGCATGCCCAACAAAAAAGCAGCAGGATACCCGAAATTTCCCAAACCTTCAACGAAGGATATTATCTGTGGATTCCTCAGCATGTAATAAGCAAAAACAAAACTAAGCGCAAGAAGTATCAGATTTCTGTATTTCCATTGGTATTTTCCAATTCCTCTGATAGTCTTTTTTGTAGTTTTATATATGTCGCCTGGTTCTAACAGAATTTTTCTTTTTTTCATTAAGTGATTATTAACGGCAAGAGTAATAACATTTATTGCTCGAACAGGACAGCATTAGCTACACCATGCTGTGTTGGCCGCGATGTTATCCTAACTTTACCTAGTTCTGTGTTAACTATTGCCCCGCGAGTGATAATTTTTCTTCTAGCCAAATCAGGATTCGCAGGATTTGTTATGACATCCAAGACTTTAACTTTTTTTGCAGTTTTATTTTTGGTATCAAGAACGTTCACAAATGATAATGACAACAGCTTAATCTTTTCATTTCCACCCTTGGTTTTGACTGTAGCTCTTTTCTCTTCACCCATCTTCGGATATACAGGTTCTCTACCTAATTCATACTTTCGTTTCTTTCTTGCCAGCTGGATTTTTCCACCAGTTGGTTTTCTTCCAGATTCACCATGCCAAATTACCATATTAATTCACTAATTATGTTGAAATTGGAGTATTTTAAGTTTTGTCATGTCTTCGAATAAACTCAATAACTGTATCCCTTTCGTTAACCAATCTAGTTATTTCTTGGTCCGTTTCTTGTTTAAAAGGAAGTTCGGCCATTCTACTATCATAGATTTGTTTGACTTTGTTTATTTCAGCTTGCGGATCATCGACTATTCTGACGCTAAAGCTAAAATCATATATACCATCTGTATTAATGAAAGGAACAAATCTCCTAAATGGAATCTTAGTTTTACGTGATCTTTCATACACACTTCTAGGTACTATAACACCGTATTTAGGCGGGAAAGAATAATCCCTCGCAATAATATCACCGACAGAGAACCCACTTGGGAGGTAACCATCTCTAGTATCCCTTAAGGGAGTCAATATCCATTTTAGCATTTTATCTAATTTAGAAATTGAAAACAAAAGGTTTTATATATTTGCATTACATAATAGAATAAGAAATTACAATGACAGACAGACCCATTGACGTCCTAGACAAAGCCAAAGGCAAGAAAGTGATGATCAAGCTCAAGAACGGCGAGGAAGTCACGGGGACTTTGAAAGCGCTTGATCTGCACCTGAATCTTTGGTTGGAGGAAGCGGAAGTATCTAAAAGTGATGTGAAGATTAGGTTAGGCAACATCCTTGTTCGAGGTGACACGATAGTTTATGCTTCACCTGTCTGAGGCTATTTAAATTTATATGAACAAATATCTTATAAGGTGGCAAAGTGGGGCTTTTCGATATTTTTAAGTTTGGCAAGAAACCTTCTGAGGATGCGGTAGAGTTTCCTGAGGATCAAGAACCAAGGGAAAGGCTGACTGTAAGAATTGAGAATGTCACTGGACTGGGTGATGTTGAGAGAGTTGGCGGATATCTGAAGCAAGGCAGTGTTGTCCTTGTTAAAGTTCGTGATTTGCAGAAAAAAGATGTTGGTTTGTTTCAGACTTCCTTGCAGAAGATGAAAAGATTGTCGACGCAGTTCAATTGGGACATGGTTGCGCTTCAGGAAGGGTATGTAATCATGACTCCCAGTTTCGCAAGGATAGAGAGACCAGAAGCTTAGACTTTTCTTCTAGTTAACTGCAACACCCAAATTACTATAGTGGCATAGATGGATGAAAACAAAGTAGCGTTTGATACAATGAACTTTATTGAACTGGCACTCTCCGAAGAATCCAAGCAAAAAATTATTGACGAGTGGAAAAGTACAATCAAAACCACTCGATTCTTTGTTTCTTCAAAAGTAATCGACGAAACCTTTGGAGTCATGGTGAACAAACTGAAAATTGATAATGTAGACGCCAAAAACAAGATAGCCAAAATAAAACAGGCACTTAACATCCAAGTGGTCGAATACGATAAAACTAGAGACAACAAATCCGGATTTGAATTATATTGGAAATACAGGGAGAAATCCAACGAAGAGTGCGATATACCTGATGCACGAATTATAGCTCACTACAAAAGAGAAGGCATGACAGTAGTATATTCCGAGGAGGAGTCTGTCAGAGTTTTGGCAGAAATGTGTGGGATGAAAGCGAGGAAATTACCTAGGGATATAGTTCGTCAAAAATCTCAATAGCGCTTTCCTCATTACCGCTGCTTCTCTCCAAAGCTTCTCTCCAAGCTTTATGACGTTCTTCCTTGACCAGTTTCCTGACATCTTCTCTCGGTTCTACTAGCATCGAATGCAACACCTCAAACTGAATCAATTCCTTTTCGGATTCCACCATCTTCATTAGCTTGTCTTGAAAATAGGACATACGCTCTTCTACTTTTCTGTTTACAATTTCATGAACGGCGGTCTGCATAATTACAATTAGCCGTGCGTTTATATAACTATTTATATCTTATAGAAGAAGAGCCTTTTTTAGAATGGTCGCTGATTTCTTCTCTGCTCAAACAAGCTTGATATATTACCAGTCTTGTTCATGATATCATGATAAAACATTTCCAATTCATTCTCTTCTAGTTTAGCTCTTTGGTCAGCTTCTATCAGCACGGAAGGTATGCCATAGTTCGAATGTCCAGTCGTTTTCAATAACACAGAAGAAATGAAATTAGCTTTATCAATAACACCCTTGTCGCCGAGAAAATCAACCCTAATCGGTCTGTCGAACTCAACTGTTTTAAGGTAGAATGTAAAAATCTTGTCCTTGACTTCAAACTCTCTCAGTATCGGATGCTGGGATGTTTTTGATGAATATGGAAATACCAAACTTCTCTCGCCTTTTTGTAGCGTATACGACAGCAAGTTGGAATCTTTTGTTCGAGTCAATACAATCTTCATCTCTGGCGGCATGCTTGCACTGAAATGAGTTAAAAGAATATTGTTGAGAACTTCACAGAATCTTGTTCCTCTGCTGTCTTCTATTACACCCGCTAGTATAGTTTTTCTCAGTTTCACAACTTCGAATAAATCTGTATATGCCAAAATCATACGCCTGTAATTTTCATGAAGCAAGGAGCCTTTTTCTGGAACAAAAGTGTAATGCGGAATAACAGAGCCGTGCATGAACAGCATATCCGGCTCGAATTTTTCTATGGTCTCTGTTGCTGTAATGACTTCCTTTATCTGGCGTTCGATGTTAGAGTTGATTTCAAACTCCAAATCGCTGAAAGGGTCCATTATTGTTCTTGGCTCTGGTGATGGCATGGCATTTGGATAATATTCTGTATTCGCCAGCTTGCTGTCAGTATAAGTGAAAACAACCCCGACAGCTTTCAGTAACATCAGGTCAATGCCATGGAAAGATTTTTTCAAAAGCCCACCGTCTATGCCGCCTACTCTAAGGTTTTTTTGGTCGGATTCAGGAACTTGAATGATTAGTTTGTTCTCTAATATATCGTCTGTTAATTCCAACTCAGTCAGTGAGTTAGTGTCCCGCAAAAAGTTTCCCACGTTCTTCCGTTGGGTTTCCATCTCGCCTATAATCTTTGCTAATGATTCTGTTATTTCGATGAAGTCTTTCACAAGATGTATATGCTAGTTAATGGTTTTATATCTTCTTTATGTAGCCAGCTATGTTTTTCCTATTAGACCAAGCTTCCATGAATTGATCTATGCTCATCTGCATGTTTGGCCTTCTTTCTGGATCGTGAATTATAACAAATTTATCAGTTATATCTATTACAACTACTGTGTGATTCAAATGTTCTCTGGATAATTTTAAGCTAACTATTACAGGTATTTCTTCTTTGATCAATTCTTTCAATTCATCCAAAGAAAAGCTGTGAAACCAGTAAAAATGCAGGCTAATAGACTCTAAACCAGACTCAACCCAAAACCATTCTCCTCCACCCCTTATCACTTTTAGTACTCTTCTCAAATCCCGTTCAGATTTTCTAATTCCATAATATTCCAAAACCATCCTTACACAAGATGCAAAGCAACTGAACCAGAATTCCTGCTTATGAAACGGGATTATCATAACCAGTCAATATCTTGGACATTTCATGTACCTTCTCTTTATTATATAAGATTTCCTCGATAGACAATGTTTCGGTATAGATGAAGAGAGACCCGTAAATATAAGTTTTGCCCTCGTGTTTTCCCTTTACAGGAACTATTGAAATCTCTTCCCCTTCCAAACTGTCTATCAGTGGCACGCCCACCCACATACCATTCAAGCGGTTTTCGCAATATTTGTTAGCAAGTGTCCAGAGTTTTTTTGATTTTTCTAATTGTTCAGTTGGCATATCAGGCAGGCTTCCCCAACCTGTTGAAAGATCTATATCAACTTCCATAGTTTGCGCATCGACGTAAACATAGCAAATATCTGCACTATTTTGAGGCGAAGCAGTTTTAACAGGGACTTTGTACAATTCCCTTCCATTTATTATCAATTTCATAGGAGTGCTGGGATATAGCATATTTCCCATGTTAATTTCCAAGAACTTGTCAGCTTCATCTTTGGCTCTTCCCATGTTTTTAATCTCTTCCTTTGTCAATTGTAGCAGACTCTCTAGTCCAGATTGTATAGCATCGGTTCTGCTGGAAAACAAGCCTTCTTTCACAAGTTCGTCGACTTTCTCCAAATCCCGTTCTTCAAGCTCTATCTGCGGCATATTTAACTATTTGATTTTTTAGGTTAATATCTTTGCCAGGTTTTCTGTCATTTCGATGAAGTCTTTCACAAGATGTATATGCGAATTAACGGTTTTATACTTTCTTTAGGTACCCCGCTTTATTTTTTCTTTCGTCCCATAATTCTAAAAATCTTCTTTTGCCGAATGTAACTATTCCTTTTTCTGGATCGTGAAATACAATCGAGTCATTTTCGATATCTACAATTACTCCCACATGTCCGACATTCTTCTCCTTATGCTCTATGCCTATGCTAGCGATAACAGGCACTCCTGATTTTACCAAGTTTGCCAATTCCTCGTAGGACATGTTTTTATGTATCAATTCAAACCCTAGTTTCGTTATTTCTCTTTCAGCCTCCTCCCAGAGTGTACCAAACCTAGGTACAGTCTTCAACAAAAGTCAAGTCTCGTTCAGATTTGATAATTCCACAATATTCTAAAATCATCTTTATACAAGCAGCAAAACAACTGAACCAAAATTCCTGCTTATAATAAGGGACTTTCATCTTCGCTTCCGCCAGTCAGCTCAAGAGCAGTTTTGTGTATTTTCTTTGGAGAATCAGAAACAGACTCATTGATTTGTAAAGTATGGCAATCGACAAAGATGTGACCGTATGTATAAAACTTTCCTTCATAGAATCCAGTTACAGGAACTTTGTAATAATCTTTTGAGTCTATCATTACATGTAACGGTGTTCCGGAAGACAAAATATCACCAACACGTTCGGTCAGATAGGCATTCACTTCGGCTCTCGCTTCTTCCATGTTTTTAATTTCCTCCTTTGACAATTGGAGGAAACTCTCCAAGCCTGCCCGTATAACTTGGTTTCTGTTAGAGAAGAAGCCTTCTCTCACCAGCTCGTCGACTCTTTCTAAATCTCGTTCTTCCAGCTTTATTTGTGGCATATTTAACTATTTGATTTTTTAGGTTAATATCTTTGCCAGATTTTCCGTTATTTCGATGAAGTCCTTCACAAGAACTATTAACCTTTAAGTTTATTTAAAGGACCATTTCAGCCTTATAAACTTTTCTCAATAATAATTAGACAATGAGTTATTTGGGCAGAACTGTTTGTGTAGGCAGAATTGCTGATGGAATACCTTTTGTTGGTTATAGCCTTGAAGCGAGTACTACAAAACAAAGACTCGCAAAATGTTACAGAACTCGAGTCGGTATTGAACTAACTGACGACGCACCTGAAGAACTAAAAGCTCAGAGCGAACGAATTCAATATGATGCAATCATGGTTGACAACATGTTGCGTTTTGCTGTTGTAACTAATGGTAAGCAAACAAGAGGCATAATGAGAAGTCATAGAATGTGGGCTCCTGGAACACTTTCCGAAGAGCCTATAACACCAGTATTAAAGTGGTGGGGGCACGAAGGTAAAGTTGGTGATGCGTATAATACATCTAGAATAGCTGGGACTGTTGACACCTATGATCCAACTGATGAATGGATTAATTTTCAAATTGGTATTGTTACAGAATTCGGTGTTGGTAGTAGATGGTTTGATTCTGGAAGTATTAAAAAAGGGCAAATGAAGACTTTATCTACTTATACAGGTGAAGGAAATCGTGAATCACCGAAAGTTCCTCTCACTGACATTAGAGAATACATACAAACACATGGAGTTAGAGGTGTGACTGCAGAAGAGGTTGCAAAGGAAATTTATGGATTATTCGATCCAGAGTATATCGTTTCGTCTGCAGTAGCATTGTGGGTTCCCACAAGAGAAAAATGGGAGTTAGCTAGAAAAAATTTACGTTCGTGATATTATGACAACTGGAGAAGGAGATTTAAGAGCTGCAAGAAGAGCTTACAGAGGGCAGCAAGTCACTGGTGATTTTCATGGAGAATTGGTAATCGGAAATACAAGATTTGTCAAAGATAGAGATTTGCGTTACGGTGAAAATCCAGGACAACCAGCGGTTTTCTATAGGGAAATAGACGCAAGAGGGCCTTCTTTAGGTACATATGAAGTTTTACAAGAAAATCCTGATAGAATGATGGGTTTCATTAACTTTCTTGATGTGGGAAGGGGTATACAATTAATTTCTAGAATGAGACAACTCTACCCGCAACAAGCAATTTCTACTGTGATTAAACATGTTAATCCAAGTGGTGTAGCAAAAGCAGATTCTTTGTTAAAGGCTTACCGTGATGCATGGAATTGCGATGCTTTATCGGCATTTGGTGGTGTTGTTGGATTTAGTGATACTGTAGATCATAGAATAGCACGAGAAGTTTCTTCTAATTTTATTGAAGTTTTAGTGGCTCCTAATTATACAACGACTGCTTTAGATGAGTTAAGACGGAGAAGAGACCTTAGAGTTATTAAAGTTGAAAGTTTTGACAAGCCTTTAGTTGATGACGGTCTTGACTATAGAAGAGTTCCTGGTGGTTTACTAGTGCAACAAAGATTTGTTAGTGCAATAGATTCCGTTGAAAACTTTGAATGTGTTTCAAAAAGACAACCAACACAAGAAGAACTGGAAGCCGCTTTGTTTAACTGGGCCATATTACCTTACGTGTGGTCCAATACAATTGTGATAGGTGATCAAAATAAAACTATTGGAATTGGAAGAGGTCAACCAAGTAGAATAGATTCCGCCGAATTAGCTGTCAAGTATGCTAATGAAAGAAGTAAACAAGGAGCAAGAGGACACATCATGGCATCTGATGCATTCTTTCCAGCGACGGATGTTGCTGAACTAGCTGGTAAACAAGGAATAACAGCAATTGCTTATCCTTTGGGTTCAATTAAAGATGCAGAAGTCATAGAAACAGCCGATAAGTATGATATATCAATGCTTGCCACCCGCCCTGAACCAGGAAATACATCAAGAATTGAAAGGGCGTTTTCACATTGATTTAAATTTATTTGATATTTATGGCAAACGTAATTGAACTACCATCTAGAGACCTTACCGAATACGATTTATTGCCTGGTTACATTCCTAGAAGCAACAGCCCAGACAGTATAGATTTGTCTGCGCCACTAAGAAAATATTCAGATGGAGAAGAAGACGGTAGATATAGAATAAGAGTTGGTATCCTATCAGCGTCTATGCAGTGTATCTCAGGTACACCTGAAAACATCTCTTCTAATTTGGGAATGTACGAATTTACAGGTGCTGCAGGTCTAGTTAACTGTACTCAGCCGCTTGAAAGACAGGTGAGGATTGTAAAAAGATTAAGAGAAACAGGAGCAACAATAATTCCTGCGGCAATCGATACGCATGATTATAAAGTAAAGGTTCCTTCTTTGGTTGATGCTGGTGCTAACCTTTTATTTGTGGACACTTCCCAAGGATATACAGAATTTCAGAAAGAGACGATACAGTGGTCTAAATCAGAATTCCGTGCTCTTCCTGTTATAGGTGGAAATATAGTTACTGCTGAAGGATTCCACTTTTTAGTTGATAAAAACAGATGTAATTCAGATGGTGTTAAAGTAGGAATGGGTGTAGGCGCAGGATGCATCACATCAGATGTGTTAGGCGTCAGTAGAAAACAAGCCACCGCTATAATGGATGTAGCTAGAGCAAGGGATGGATATTATAAGAAAACTGGAATTTATGTGCCTATAATAGCTGACGGGGGAATTAAGACATTTAGTGATATAACTAAAGCATACGCTTTTGGGGCAGATGCTGTAATGGTCGGTAGATTAATAGCAGGATGCCCTGAAACACCTAATCCTGTATACCAAGTAAGATTGTTAAGAGACAATCATGTAGTTTATGAAGGTCAGGCAAAAGAATTTTGGTATGAGGCAAGTAGAAGAGCTAGAATGCTTTCCGAAGGTCCTATACGAGATTATTCTTATCGTTATGAAGAAGGTAAAGAAGGATGGGTAAAAGTTACATTACCGATGAAGGAATTTTTAAATGGAGGATTCCGAAAGGTTAGAGATGCTGTAAGAAAAGCCGGATGCCAAAACATCCCTGAATTGCATGAGAATGCCGTGTTAGAGCTGGCTATGAGAACTACTGACCCCAATGATCCTGATATAGCAATATGGGATTCAAAGTATGTTCAGGTTTTTTACAATAGCGAATGGATTCCAAGCACAGAATTACCGCAGCACACAACACAAAGATGATCAATTATGCCGGTCGATGTTGTTGTTGGAATGCAATGGGGAGATGAAGGCAAGGGGAAAGTTGTTGATCTGCTGTCAGAAAACTATTCCGCTGTTGTTCGCTATGCTGGCGGGAGCAATGCAGGACATACTGTATATATTGGTGACGAGCCAGTTGTTCTGCATTTGGTACCTTCGGGCATTCTTTATGAAGGAAAATCAAATGTTCTTGGAAATGAAATGGTTATTGATCCTGTTCTTTTGGCGAAAGAAATAAAAGGACTTCGAGAAAGAGGACTGCTAAATGGAAATTTGTATGTTTCGAATAGAGCACATGTAACATTACCGCACTATTATGATATTGAAGATAGGCGTGAGAGAGTTCTCAATATAGGAACTACAAGGATGGGAATAGGACCAACTTATGAATTTATGGTGAACAGAAGTGGCATACGAATGTGTGATTTGCAAAATGAGACAAAATTAAGAGAAAGGATTGTTCGTAATGTGCAGGTGTCAAGAGAATTTTTAACCGAAGGTTACACGCCTGATATCGATGAATTAACTAGAAATTTAATGGAAAGTTATGAGGAAATAAAGCGATATGTCACTGATACTTCTTTTTTGATTAATGAATGGCTGAATGAGGGCATGGATGTTCTTTTAGAAGGAGCACAAGGAACGCATCTTGATGTAGTACACGGAACATATCCGCATGTCACATCTTCTCATCCGACTGTAGGCGGAGCTTTAATAGGAACTGGCATAGGTCCGCATCGTGTAAGGAATGTTTACGGTGTTGTTAAAGATTATTCAACGCGTGTGGGTGGAGGTGCCTTTCCTACGGAGATGGGTTCTGAACGTGATTTAATAGGTGTTGAAAAAGGTAAAGAGGTGTTTACAGACAGGGACAGGGCGTTAATGGAAACGGGCAATGAAAAGGCAATAGCTAAGTTCATTAGAATAAAGGGGCAGGAATATGGAGGGACAACAGGGAGACCAAGAAGAATCGGATGGCTTGATTTAATTTCCGTGCTATATTCAATGCGTGTAAATGGTGTGAATAGACTTGTTTTGACTCGGGTTGATATGTTGGACGAATTGGATGTTATAGATGTAGCGACTGCGTACCAATTAAATGGGAGATTAATAGACGAAGTACATGAGCCATTCCCTGCAAGTGAGGATGAATTGGAAAGGTGTGTACCTTTATATGATACGCATCTGGGATGGAATCAAAGCACATATGGTATTACAGAATATGATGAGTTGCCAGATCATACAAGGAGACATGTGGAAAAAATAGAAGAACGGTTGGAACTTCCAATACATATAATTTCTACAGGACCAAGAAGGCATGAAACGATAGTAAGATCTTTATAATTTGTGAATCATAGTTTCAGGTACATGAACCGAGTAAGTACCATCTGGATATCTCACGTTGTAGCATGGTTCAAGCTGCAAAGGATAGTTTTCTCGTATCTCTCCTTCTCTTTCATCATGATGTTGGTCTGCAACTCTTACCCTATCGCCGTATTTAAATTGAAATCTTATTTGGGAATCAGGTTTCATATAATCAATATCAACCTATTGTAAACCTTCTCTTATTTCTTCAACAACACCAGCAACATATCTTGCATCTCTTTCTGCAATTCTCGAAGCAAGGCCATAAGAAGTTTCGGGATTTAAAGCAAGCAGTTTTTGTTGTACTTCAGGGTCAACATCCAAATTTGTTGCAAATCTCCCAAGATCTTCAAGAGAGACTTTCTTTCCTCTTGTTTGTTCTTGCAATGCTTCGTAAGGTTCTTCCAAACCTGCTCTTCTTAGAATTGTTTGCATCATCGAAGAAATTATTTCTGGGTGTTCTCTAAGAGCAGCTTGCATCTTATCAACATCGGGATCTGAATCATTGAGTCCTTGTAAAAGACTCCTGTAACCTAAAATAGAAAATCCAAAAGCATCTCCAAACTTTCTTGTTGCGAGTGAATTGCTCAGATCTCTTTGAAGTCGAGACTTTGATAATTTTCTTCTTAAGAAGCCTAAATCATTATTTGCAATCTCTAGTGCACCTTCTGGCCTTTCATAATCTTCGGGGTTGATTTTCTGAGCCATTACTGATGAGATGCCTCCCCTTTTCAACAAAACCCAATCATCACTTACATAGCGCCACATATCTGTGGCCAAACCAATTAAAACTTCATTCACATCTTGCATCCTCCCAAATAAATCAATCACCTCATCATAAGGAAGTATTTGAGTAGTTGAAGTGTTAGGAACCAAACCAAAGCTAGAAACAAACTGTTCTGAAAACTCAATCCAGTCAATATCAGGAAAATCTGCATAGTGGTCGGTAAAATTACCGATGGCGCCAGTCAACTTTCCTTCTAGTTGGGTGCTGTAAATTTTTGAAACCCATTTTTCCACTCTTCTTGCTACTACTGCCATTTCTTTTCCAAATGTTGATGGCTGTGCAGCTCTGCCGTGGGTACGACCAAGCATTGCCGTTCTTTTATAAACTTCAGCCATAGATGCAAGCTTTTCCATCACATCAAGTAATGGAGGCAAATAATCTTCTCTTACAGCTTGTTGTGTTAATGACATCAAAGCTATGTTTGTTGGGTCTTCAGAAGTGAGCGCATAATGAACCATTTCACTAACATCTTCTAAAGAAGTTCCACGTAAATTTCCTTTAATATAAAGTTCAACTGCTTTGACATCTGCTCTTCTCGCTTCCGTAAGTTCGATATGCTTTAGTGCATCAAACTCTTCAGTTCCAAAATCTTGGTATAGTAAATGCAAGAATTTCCTTTCTCGATCATAAAATTGTCTTACAGCTCCCCATTCAGAAAGCGCAATTAAATACCTTACCTCCATCGCAATTCTAGCTCTTTGTAGTGATGCTTCAGAGAATTTATTTGCTAAACTACGCAATCTATCTCGGTACCTTCCGTCTAGTATAGAAATTGCTGTTCCTGGAGTTAATATTGTAGAAAGATCTTGATTATATTTTATTGGAGTATGTACTGACATCAATTCACTTTTTTACAATAAATGGGATAATATCAACTTCGTATCTTCTACAATTCGGTCATCCCTTTCCCTTACATCAGGGTCAAATCTTCGACCGGTTAATTCTTGAATGCCCATGATATATCTGACAGCAATTATCCTCTCTTGTTCTGGTGTATATCCTCTATCTCCTTCTGACATGCCTCTTGCAAATTCTTTTGAATATGATTTTGGATCTCTTTTTTCTCTCATTGCAGCTTCATAGTCGGCAGTCAACCAAAATCTTGACGAGTCCATGTTATACAATTCATCTTGAGATACAATCTGACCATTTTTATTTCGTCCATGTTCAGTCTTTGTATCTACTAAAATGACCCCTTTAGATGCTAAGAACTGCCCAACACGGCCAAATGCCTCCATCGCACCGTTTCGAATTTGGACGTATTCTTCAGGAGTGCAAATACCTCGTTCAAAAAAGTATTCTGGCGGAACCGATTCATCGCTTTTCCCTTTTGTGGAGGGTGTGTCCATCAAATAAGGCAATTTCATATTAGCTAACCAGCCTTCACCAAGTTTATGCCCACAAAATATTCGCTCACCATTTTGGTAGTGAACATACAAAGAAGTTGAAGTATTACTCCTGGCCATGTAGGCTCTCAAAACCATTTCCACCATTATTGTACCCAGGTTCTCTGCAGCAATTACAGTAGAATTCATTGACAATCCAGGTATTTCGAATTGTGACGTTCCTATGGCAGGCTCAGCTACTTTTCTCATGAAATTATGATTGAACGCTAAGACTTGATCTTTGAATGGAACATCCCCCCGAACGATATCATGAGTGGATATCCTGTTAGTTCTGTACATCAGTCTTATAGGTGTACCTTCTGCGGTATCTAAAGGGGGGTTTCCTTCATAACATCCGAAAATAGAATCCGAAACTTTTCCCGGCTTGACTTTAAATCCATTTAATCTAGGTATATCTCCTCTGTCAATTATTTCTTGTATTGATGTCGGTTTGCTGACTCTCTCCATAGATTCTTGAACAAGGTCATCAGCTTCCTTTTCAGTTAAAAGATTAGCCATTCATTCACTTTCCTTTCCAGTTCTCAATTCTTCATCAGCTTGTTCTACTCTTTCCTTGGCACGGTCTTGATAACTCATAACTCTTCCGGATATGACATCACTGTTTATACCTAAAATTTTGGCTGCGGCTAATGCAGCATTCTCAGGTTCTAGAACAGTTACAACTGCAACACCGCGTGGCATTCTCAATGAAGAATAGACATCTGCACCAGCAAACGCTTCAGAATAAGGCGGACATGCTATTACAGGATATATTGTTTGTGCATCTACCATGCCTGATAAGGCGTTAGACCTACCAGCAATCGTTATATAAACAACATCGCTACCTAGTTCCTCTTCATTAACAATATTCAAGACTCTTCTTGGTGTTCTATGAGCAGATGCAACACGCATTACATAAGGAACTTCTAATTCTTCTAAAGTACCAGCTACCTTATCTGCAAGCTCCCTATCTCTTGGAGAACCCATTATAATTACGACTTTATAATCACCCATTAAATTTTATTAGAAGTAAAAAGATTTAAATTAAAATTACACATGAAACAACTCCTATAAACTTTTCTTAATTAATAAAATTATGGTAGTCAGGACTGTCCTATATGATTTAGATGGTGTTATTGTAGATTCCAAAGATGGAAATAGAGAACTTTTCTATACAGTTGCAGGGTACCATGGTTTACGACAGCCGACCGCCCAGGAAGTAGATTCTGTCTTCCATCTTACTTTTGTAGAAGGTTTGATGAAATTATTCAATCTATCTGAAGAAGAAGCTGTAAGAATGGCTAATGCAGACCATAAAGGATTTGAACGCGGTTTACCTTTGATGAGGATATATCCCAACTTACAAACTATCTTAAGTGGGCTATACCAAAAATATTTTTTAGGCATAGTTACGGGTAGAGGCGTGACAACTTACAAAGTTTTAGACCATTTTGGGTTATCAAAATATTTTGATGTTATTGTCGATTGTACCCGGTATCAAAAACCAAAGCCTGATCCAGAATCGTTATTACTAGCAATTAGAATATTGGGTGTTAGTCCGGATCAAACAGTTTATGTTGGTGACAGCGATGTTGATGTAGAAGCAGCTAGTACAGCTGGTGCAATACCGGTTCATATAGGCGATAATGATAGTTCGGGTGCTAGATACAACATTAGAAAATTAGATGAATTAGAACCTTTATTAACGGGTCTAGATTAAGGAGTGTAAACAACTTGTTTTCCACTTTCACTAAACGGCATCAAAACTTGTCTCTTACCCTTATGAACATAACCAAGTCTGTGAGCCTTTACACCATGTTGGTCTGCAACTCTTCTGATTGTTTCTACATCTTTTTCAGGAGCGATAACAACATAACCTATTCCCATGTTCCATGTAAAGTAATTCTCCCCAGATGATACATCGAACCCATTTTGAGCACCCCATTCAATTAATTTCTGAAATAACAAAGGCGGTTGTGGTACTCTTTCGATAGCATAAGTTAACGGTTGTTTAGCTCTGGCAATCTTTTCCCATCCGTGACCAGTAATAGGTTGCAAATAGTGGATATCCGCACCAGCATCAAACATAGACATAACTGGTCTTGAATACAATCGTGTTGGAACTAGTAGTGCTTCACCAAGAGCTTGTCCGTTACCCAAATCAGTAAAGTAACCTTCTGGCAATTTATCGGCTAACCTTCTTGCTTTGGTTAATCCGTTAGCGTGAATTCCGCTGCTTTCCAAGCCATAAATAACATCCCCAACTTGTATAGCTTCTCCTGTAACTAACCTGCTAGACGGTTTTATCAACCCTACAGAAGAGCCAGCCAAATCAAGCGTATCAGGATTAACAACATCCCTCAGTTCAGGTGTTTCACCTTGCGGTATTGCAAATTGTCCTGCATCAGCAGCTTCCCTGTAACCCATTAATAATTCCCTAATTCTTTCCATGTCATTTGAGAACCAGTTGGAATTTCCACAAGAGATTATATCATTATAAGCGAAAACGTCAGCACCGATTGAAAGCTGGTCATTGACAGACATTGCAACAGTATCTTGTCCTAGTCCTCTATATAATCTTCTTACAGCCATTTGATCGGCAACACTCTTCTTTTCAAGAAATACCAAAGCGTATATAGCATCAGCAATCCTGTTTTTAGTTCCTAGACCTTCGACATTGGATGTTAAAATGAAATCTGTATCACTTTTTAAAAGAAGTAAATTACCCAATCGTTTTATCCAAGATGAACGTACGCCTCTAAAATCAAATCCAACAGCAGTTTCACCTAAAGTTTGAGGAACAACTCTTATTCCTAGTCTTTCAGGATAAATCAAAGTAGGTTCAAAGATTTCTAAAGCCATTCTTTTAACAGGGTCTAATTTAGAATAATCGACAAAATCTGAATATCTTAAAGCCATTAATCTAGATTAAAAGGAAAACTATTTATTCATGAGAAATAACTTCAACACTTTTAAATTTAAAATCCTTTTAATACACTATGAAAACAGTTCCTATTTCTAGAATGGCAAATGGCAAAATAAACAACTTATTTTCTAGATATGAGATAACTGCAATAGGACCTAGAGAAGCCAGAATGATAAGAAGAGAACTGGGAAGAGACCCTACAATCGAAGAACTGTGGGCATTTAATGTTGAATGGAACGAACATTGTGGCTATCCTTCTAGCAGGCAATGGTTAAGAAAATATTTTATTGAGTCCGGGTTAACTTCCGCACCTAATGTCGCACAAACTATAGGAGCCGATGCAGGAGGAATTTTCTTACCCCCAAACGTGCAAGGAGAAAGGTACGTAGTCACATTTAAAATTGAAAGTCACAATCACCCCTCACAGAAAATGCCCGTTGAGGGTGCGGCGACTGGAATAGGCGGGATTATTCGAGATCAGCAAGGTGAAGTAATAGCTGTTCTCGATCCATTAAGATTCGGTGACCCTTACGGAAGAAATGCATCACAAGTGCGTTATGTCGCAAATGGTGTTATAGTAGGAATAGGAAACGGTTATGGAAACCCTGTCGGTATACCTAATGTAGGCGGAGATGTTGTATTTAACCAAACTTTTGATGACAATTGTTTAGTAAATGTTTGTGCAATAGGTTTAGTAGGGCAAGATGAGATAACACCAAACAAAATACCTAAAGAAAGAAAAGAACCATACAAATTAATTGTTGTCGGGAAACCAACGGACAATTCTGGTTTTGGTGGGGCGGCATTCGCATCTAGAATATTGGATAGGACGGTAGAAGATAGGGGTGCAGTTCAGGTAGCCGAGCCATTTCTAAAAGAAGTTTTACTCGAAGCGGAGAGAGATGTAATTAAACGTATAAGGGAAAGAGGTTATCATCCTTCAGAAATTGCGAGGAAAGATTTCGGAGGTGGAGGTTTTTATTGTTTTTCATCTGAAATAGGTTCAAAAGATGTTGGAACAGACTCTGAGCTAACTAGAATTCATCTCTCTATGGAAGGTCTACCACCGCATGTTATAAGTGGTTCTGAGACTCAAGAGAGGTATGGCTGGGCAGTTCCAGAATCTCTAGTCGAGGATATTTTAAGAATTTACAATGAAGAATGGGCATTACCTGAAGTTTATGAAGGGGCGAAAGCATCTGTTGTTGGGAATGACAGAGACGACGGGAGATACATTTTGAGGTATAATGGTGAAATCGTTTGTGATTTACCACTCGATTTCCTTGTAGGAGGAGTCGAGTTCAATAAGAAAATGACCCCATCTAAAAGAACATTCAAAGAACCTGAAACCCGAGAACCGAGGAATTTCTCAAAAGTTTTATTGACTATGTTGAATGATGTCAACATAGCTTCCAGAAGTCCTGTATTTACGACTTACGATTCAACAGTTAAAGGAAATACTGTTATTGGTCCCGGTGAAGCCGATGCAGGTGTGATAACACATCCAAAAATATATCCGATAGGCATAGCCGCAAAAGCCGATAGCATACCAACTTACGGTAGAATAAGTCCTTATTGGGGCGGTGCTAACGCTGTTGCAGAAGCTGTAAGAAATGTAGCTGCTGTCGGTGCTACACCACAAGCTATTTCAGATGGATTAAACTTCGGCGACCCCAATAAACCTGTTGTAATGTGGCAATTTGCAGAATCTCTAAGGGGAATAGCAGATGCACTAAAGGAAATAGGCTTAAAAAGCCATGATTCACATCTACCTGTCATTTCTGGAAATGTAAGTCTTTACAATGAATCAAAACAAACTGGGAGAGGTGTAGATCCTTCACCAATTATATTCTGCGTCGGTGTGCTGGACGATGTAAGCAAAGCGGTTACAATGCGAGTTAAACGACCGGGTTCCAGACTTTACTTAGTGGGCGAAAGACACGATGAGCTTGGAGGTTCGGAATATTACAGGACAATTCACAGAAGATTAGGGGCAAACGTACCTCAAATAAGGTGGGCTCAAGAAAGAGGGATGGTCTATGGGGTAATAGATGCTATTAATGAAGGTCTGGTACTTGCGGTTCATGATATTTCAAATGGAGGTATGCTAGTTACAATAGCCGAAATGCTTATGGGAGGAAATATAGATGGAAGATACGGAGCCGAAATTAATATCAATGCAGCTAACTCTGATTTAAGAAGGGATAAAATTTTATTTTCAGAATCATCCGGTTATGTTCTGGAAGTTTCCCAACAAAATGCATCGGGATTCGAAAGAATTATGAGAAATTATGGTGTGAAACCACACTATATCGGAGATACTGAACGGGCTCCTCGGCTGGTTGCTTATGGCGGTGGCGTGTATGTAAATTTGCAATTAGATGATATGAAAACCGCATGGTCTACAGGGTTGAAAAAAGCTTTGAGGTGATTATAATTAATGAACTTTCAATAGCAGTTATTCAATTTCCAGGAAGCAATAGAGAATATGAATTAGCTAGAGCTTTTGAGTCAGTTGGTATGCTATCCGAAGTATTTCGATGGAAAAGAAATTCAGAAGAATTGAAAAGATTCCACGGCTACGCATTACCAGGAGGTTTTTCTTATCAAGATAGAAACAGAGCTGGTTCGATAGCTGTTTATGATAGGACAATAGAAGTTATAGCAGATGAATCGGAGAGATACGGCAAACCGGTTATTGGGATTTGTAATGGCAATCAAATATTAGTTGAGGCGGGACTCGTTCCTAATACTTGGAAGAAACTGGACATAGGAATGGCTCCTAATGCTGGAAGAAAAGACGGTGAAGTTGTAAGAACAGGGTTCATTTCAGATTGGGTTTATGTTGTTCATACAGGAAAGCTAGGAAGAAGTGTAGCCACCAAACTGTTCGATGAAGGTGAATTGCTACCGATACCTATTGCACATGGTGAAGGGCGGTACGAAATGTCAGACGCCACTTTGCAAGAGCTTGATACTAACGGACAGATATTATGGAAATACGCAACCGCAGATGGCGTCATTGATCCGAATTATCCTGCGAACCCAAATGGTTCAAAAGCAAATATAGCTGGTATATGCAATAAAAGGGGAAATGTTATAGCATTTATGCCACATCCGGAAGCAGCCAATTGGTTATATCAAATGCGTGAATCTGTTTGGTCAGAAAAATTAGAGGCACAAGGAATTGCAGAAAGAATGAACAGTCCTGGAGCATGGAGAAGGTTCTTCGAATCTGTAAAACTGCATCTTTACGAGGTGTTAAAGTGAACGAATTGGAAGTATGGAGGACGCTTAAAATCCCAGACCCTGAAGCATCTACAATAAAAAGTGTTTTAGTAAGAATGGATTACCCGTTGACGACTTTAGATAAATTAGAGCATTTTCTTATAACTTTTGGTAGTGAAATAACACCAGATGTTGTACGTGATGTAAAAGAATTGTTAGTTAATAAAAACAAACATATTTTTAGCAGTTACAATGGCGATGGGGACCCTCAAAGATTTGCAAGATTATATGGCGCCAGAGTTTTTGTTGAAACAGACATCGATCCAGAAGCGACTAGCGCTGTGAATGCTTTAAGATACCGATTTGGATATGGTGAAAGAGTTCACTCTGTTAGAAAAGAAATTATATGGGGAATGAGCTTTGATCCTGCTTTGAATGAAACAGAAATTAGAAGATATGTGCAACAACTTGTTGGAGAACCAATGTATTTCTTTGCAAATCCAAATTTCCAAAAGACAAGAGTAGAATTTAAAACTTAAATGTTAAATTCTATCTAAAAACTAGAAAGCTATGAGCAATTTAATATTCTAATTGAAAGCCTTTATAAGGAAGTTCATTCGAATCGACCAAAACAGTTCCCCCGTCTCTAACTCTAACTTGGTTAGTTGAGATTAATTCTAATGCTTTTAAATATGCAGGTACATCTCCTTGCTCTTTCATACGTTCCTGCAGTTCATTGGCATAATGCGTTAAAGCTTCTCCAGTACTTTCTAAACTCGCGGCTACAAGTGCTTGATCCACATCAAATCTTTTAGATTGGACAAAAATCGGACCTTCGTCGAAATCCTCGGTAGCAAAATGGACTGTTGATTTTGTATAAATCTCACCAGCTACTAAAGCATCAAAAACTGCATTTTCTCCTTTTAATTTTTTCTGTAGTTGTTTCTCTTTTACTAATGCGATAGCATCTGTTGTTTTCAAATTCCCTAAGTATAATCTATCTACACTGGGACCTGTAGCAATAGCCAGATCTGCAGGATGAACATTCAACATTCTGTATCTAAAGTCTCCAAGCAAAGGATCTGTAACAATATGCATATACCCAGAAAGGCAAATTAGATCTGGATTGAATTCTTTTAGCATTTCTCCAACTCTTGCATAATAAAACTTTCTTGATTCCCAGCTACGCGGGTCCAAGTTTCCTCTTGCATAAAATTCTCTTCTGTTCAAGTGTAATACCGGAATACCAGCTTGTTGAGCCAGATTGACACCTCGTGCATCTTTTCTATCAGTGAATGTAGCAACAACTTGATACAATTGTTTAAAATTCGGATCACTAAGCATTCCTCTAAGGCTGCTTGCGCCACCTGAAAAGAATACAACTACATTCATAAGTCTGTCAGTTTGTTGATAAACTAAAGTTTCCATGTTTATACCTAAACTTCCCAGAGGGTATCAAATGTTCTTCTTATTCTTTGTACAGTTTCGTCTGGTAAAGAATATTTTTTAACAAGTCCGTCAAGTTCGACAGAGGAAACATCACGTGTATGGTCATCACAGATTTTAGGACAATGTGGAGCACCAGCTTGATAATAAAGTAAACCTCTCCGTTCTACTAAACCCTTTGGTGTAAAATACAGTTCATCGGTATGAACAAACCCATATTCCAAATCTTCATTGTCCACATTGATTTGTTCATGTCTCCAAGTAGCTATTTTTTCACCTTCTGGAGCCGGCATAGTCATACACATATTTTTTATCTTTATAAAGTTAAGGCGCCAACGAATTTTCGTATCACTTGTTATTTATCATTTAATAGTGCTTAAGGTTTTTAAGTTTGAAATGACCTGACATGCTCTACGCTTTTCTGAATATGTTCTGATGAACCTATGTCATTCCTGCGCCTAGACCTATCTCCTTTTATAGCGTCAATCACAGTAAGACTTCTTCCCCTCGCTTGCGGTATATCTCCGCCTATCCCAAGCACGCACACAGTCCTAGAGCTCAGAGCATGCAAACCATCTTCCCTGGCATCGACAGAAGCAGGATAAACCTTTGTCCATGCGTTTGCCAAATCACTGGCCTCGCTCAGGTCAACCATTCTGTCATAATCATCCCTGTCAGGATAGACATCCGGCACTAGATAGGTGGCTACTGTCGCCAAAGGATGGAAACTAAGCGGTGCCAAATTTCCGTGAAGCATCTGATAGCAAACATCAACGAAATCATCCTGCAACACACCAAGCACATTTATCAATTCCGGATTGCCTCCCCTGCTGTTGATTTCGAATATCTTCAACCCGTCTTTAGAAATTGTGAACGCCACATACAGTGGAATGCCAATCAAACTGGGATTTCTTCCAGATCCTCTGAGACGCTCGAATATTCTCCTTGAAACCATGTTTGCTTGTTCCCAATGGGAATACTCCATGAAGGGCAAGAAAACACGCCTGTCGCTATAGGATCCCATGCTGCCTGTGTTGGGACCTTTGTCCTCGTCATATGCCCGCTTGTAGTCTCTGACAGCTGGCGTAGGTGCTAAAATCAAACCGTCGGAAAAATATTGCATGCTGAATTCTTCGCCTTCTATCTTCTCTTCGATTATCACTGACCCATTTTCGTACAATGAAAGAAAATGCTCCCACATTTCATCGAGGGTATTGAAATGATCACCGGAGACGCCAACACCTTTTCCGTATCCAGGACGGTCTGGTTTTATTGCGGCTTGGTAGTTTAGTTCTTCTATCCACCGACTAAACTCATCCCTTACAACCGTAAGATTTCCCACTTGACGGTCAAAAACCTTATATCGAGGATTAACGGAAGGGTTGACTTGGTCCAGTAAAATCCTTTGGTAAACTTTACTGCGCTCTATGGCATATTCTCTTGTCGGACAGATAACTGGGACTCCTATTGTTTGTTCTATAGTGTCCCTGGCCCCAGCAATTACCGACGTTTCGTTTCCGAAAGGTATGATGAAATCGAGCTCGTCTTTGTATTGACCGAAAAAGTCACCGATGGCATTTACATCGCTTAAATCGGGTATTACAATATGGCGCTTTGCCCTGTCATAGATAAAGGGATTTTTTTGCTTGTCGACAGCATAGATCTCAACATCATGCTTTCTGTTGGACGTTAGACTATCTACGATAGCGGCGTCATTAGCTCCATAAGATATAACTCCTATTCTGACAGGCATCTTATTAGTTAAAGGGGGAGAAATTTAAGTTTAAAACAACAAACAAAAGTTCTATAAGCTTTACTTTAGATGTTAACTAATAAAAATAAGGTGATAAACTTACCTAAAAAGAAAAAATTCTACATCACAAATGCAATCCCATATGTAAATTCAGCCCCGCACATCGGCCACACTCTGGAATTCGTACAGTCAGATGTTATAGCTAGGTACCATAAATTACTTGGAGAAGACGTCTTTCTTGCCACAGGTGCCGATGAAAACAGTTTGAAAAGCGTTCAGGCTGCAGAAGAACAAGGCATAACCACCCAACAGTTGGTTGACAGAAACGCCGCGAAATTCAAGGAGCTAATGGACAAAATCGGTCTATCAGTCGACAGTTTCCTTAAATCATCAGTAAAGAAGGACCACTGGCCAGGTTCTCAGAAACTGTGGAAGCTTTGTAAAAACTCCGGTGATATTTACAAGAAGAAATATAGAGGATTGTACTGCGTAGGATGCGAGACATTCTATACAGAAACCGAACTTGTAGAAGGCTTGTGCCCAGAGCATAAGAGGAAACCAGATTTGGTGGAAGAAGAGAACTACTTCTTCCGACTTTCAAAATATCAGAAGCAAATTGAAGATTTGATCGAGAGCGACAAAATAAGGATAGTGCCGGAAACGCGGAAGAATGAGGTTCTTAGTTTTGTGAAAAGCGGACTGGAGGATTTCAGCATATCCCGTTCTTTCAAAAGAGCAAAGGGATGGGGCGTGCCCGTTCCAGGTGACGATTCGCAGATAATGTTTGTCTGGGTTGATGCGCTCAACATCTACCAAACCGCTGTAGGATTCGGAACCAACGAGAAGCTCTACAAAAAATGGTGGTCCGCGGATCTGCATGTTATAGGCAAGGGGATTATAAGATTTCACGCTGTTTATTGGCCTGCCATACTTTTGTCGGCTGGATTGCAACTGCCGAAGTCTATTCTGGTTCATGGCTACATCACAGTTGATGGTCAGAAGATGAGCAAATCCATAGGCAATGTAGTAGACCCATTCAAGCTGTTAGAGAAATATCCCGCCGATACACTTAGGTATTTTCTAATCAAGGAAATTCCAGTTGCGGATGACGGTGATTTTTCAGAGAAGGCTATGGTAAACAGGATAAATGGGGAACTGGTTGGTGACTTGGGAAATCTAATCTACCGGGTTCTAACACTCGCTGAAAAGTTCAAAGGAAAAATAGAAGGCAAACCAGAGCTTGACAAGAAATTGGATTTGAATGCGATCAAAGAACTAATGGGAGAGTATAAACTAAATGAAGCTCTTGAGAAAATTTGGGAGTTTGTCAGAGCCACTAACAAATACATAAACGAAAATGAGCCATGGAAATTGAAAGGAAAGGAATTAGGTAATGTTTTGTACAATCTTTTGGAAGCATGCAGAATAATTTCTATTCTGATTTCGCCTTTCCTGCCTGAAACTGCCGAGAAAATAAACAAACAGATTGGAGTTAAAGCTGGCAAATTGAAAGATTGCAAGTTCGTCAAGTTTACAGGAAAGGTCAAAAAGGGAGAGTATTTGTTTAAGAAAATTGAATAAGGTATTGGCTATGGTAATAAGATCCTCACATTTGGGAGAAATAGGGAGACCATCCTTTGGTGGAAAAGGTAGACGTATAAACCTCACAGTACCACTTACATTAGAACAAGTAACTGAAAAATATAAAAACCCTGATAAAAAAGAACTTTATTATATTGGACGAGATGGTGGCACAAGACTTTTTGGAATGGAAGGCTCATCAAGAATGTTAGCTGTATGTGAAGATATTTATGCTGCATTAGGAAGTCCACAAGAAAGTGAAGGATTTAGACTATCTGAGGTTCTTCGAAAAGCTGGATACAACCCTTAATTCCTTCAAAGTTTTCTGCGTTTTACCAAATTTCAAACTTGAGGCTCTCACACCAACTAATCTTGTTTTTTTCTCTTGATGTAAAAATGGCAGTGCCAATTCTTTGGCGATGTCCTTTATAATTTGCTTGTCATTTGTATAGAATTCAAGAGTTTTCGCACGTGTGTGAGTTTCAAAATCTTCGTACCTGATTTTTATATTGACAGTTTTGAACTGTATATCAAACGCGAGTAATTCTTCATGAAATTCGTCAACTAATTTGTCGATAGCTTTTAAAATTATCTCAGGATGATCAACGTCTTCTTCAAATGTTGTTTCTCTTCCTATCGATTTTATTTCATGTTCTTCTGTAACTTCACTATTATCGTTTCCTAGAGACATCTCATGCATTGTGCGACCAAACACACCGAAAATATCAACTAGAGTTTTAACGTCTGTTTTTGCGAGTTGAGCAACAGTTTCTATCTTCATTCCTTTCAGTACGGCTTCTGTTTTAGGTCCGATGCCAGGCAACTTTCTTACACTCAAGGAATTGATAAAGCGTTTAACATCTTCTGGATGGATAACTGTAGTGCCGTACGGCTTCTTGAAATCTGATGCGAGCTTTGCGATTAATTTATTCGGTCCTATGCCTATAGAGCAAGTAACTTTCTCTTTGTTCAGGATTTCTTTCTTGATTCTTTCAGCTAATTTTTCAGCTTCTTCATAATCACTGGTTTTGTTTGTTGCATCAAGAAATGCCTCGTCTATGCCTATCTGCTGTATTCTATCGGCATATTTTCTGATCAACAACATTATAGCATTCGACACTTTTCCATACAGTTCAAAATTGGGTCGGACATAAACTCCTTGGGGGCACAGTTTCCACGCTTTGGATATGGGCATAGCTGACCTAACGCCGAATTCACGGGCTTCATAACTGGCTGTTGCCACAACCCCGCGTGCGGCACCGCCTTCTGGATCAGCCCCCACAATTACAGGTTTACCTTTCCATTCTGGATGCTCCCTTTGCTCTACCGAAGCGTAAAAAGCGTCCATGTCCAGGTGCAGGATAATTCTGTTGCTCATGTTTCATACCTATTCTACTGGTTTTATAAACTTTGATATAGTAAATTTTCATATGGAAGTCTCGTTTGAAGATTTCAAGAAAATGGACATTCGAGTAGGACAAATAACTAAAGTGGAAGAACCGGAAGGCTCCAAGTCGATGATAAAGCTTACTGCGGATTTTGGTGATATGCGAAGAACTGCTATGGCAGGATTGAAGAACTATTACAAGCCTGATGATTTGGTAGGAAAGAAATTTGTTTTTGTTGTTAATTTGGAAAGGAAAAAGCTCATGGGAGTAGAAAGCGAGTGCATGATACTCGCTGCTGATGATGGAAACGGCAATGTTGTTTTGTTGCATCCCGTGAAAGATATTGAGGTTGGAAGTAAGGTGCACTAAATGGTAAATTGGGTCAATCTTACAGAAGCAGGAGAGCCTTATGGTCGTACTAGAGAAAGATTAAGACAGATTGCAAAGAAAGAAGGATGGGAAACGAGGCGTGAAGGCAACGAAGTTTTGGTTCGCTCAGAAGACGTGCAAACTTATTTTTCACAAAGAGGTGTAAACATAGTAAATGGAGATAAGTTTAAATATTTTACTCCCTACATGGAATATATGGGACTTGATGAATTCCGAAGTGAGATAGACTTTCTGTTCGAAACTCATAATCCAGACGAAATGAATCACACATCTAAAGTGGCATTCGCAGCTACTCTGACCATGCAATTGCGAAGAAAAGGTTACGGAGGGTCTTTGGCAAGAATTTACCACAATTTAAGTGTAGATCGAACTGAAGTGCACGGTTGGTATCAAAATTTATTTGGGGAACGTTATGCAGTAAGGAGGAAAATTGCTACACCCCGATTCGAATCTCGTCAAGAAAAATCTGTAATTAGTCCATATGAGGTTTCTAGATTTTTAGGGATGAAATTACCTTTTATAATAACTGCAATAAAATATGGTGAATTACCTGCAGAAGAAAGAGATGGTGTATACGAAATCCCCCGTAACAGATTAGATGTATACGAAAACTTTTTCAACAAATGGAAACCTGTTAAAACCACAGCTAAATTACTCGGAGTGGGGAGGAAGATAATAAGCCGAAGAGTAGAAACTGGTATGATTAGGAGTATGGGCGAATCTCCTGCTGTTCTTATTAATGTCGAAGATTCTAGAAGAGCTTGTAGCTTACCTATAGCTAAGGTGAATAATAAGTAAATCAAAATAATTATTAGATGTCATGAAGCTCGTCAAAGACTACATGAAAAGGAAAGTAATCACAGTAAAGCCGACAGATTCCATATTCAAAATAGCAGAAATAATGTCCAAGCATCATATTTCCGGTACACCTGTAGTTAACAAAAGAAAAGTCATTGGTATAATCACCGAAACTGATATTGTAAAATTCATGAAGCTGGACCTGTCAAAAACCCATACAGAACTTATAGCTGAACCGCATGCGTTGAGTGTTGTTATTCTTGCTTTGATAAAAGATCAGCTTGGCGTCAAGAAGCATCTGGAAAGGATGTCAAAAATAAAGGTGAAAGACTTCATGACAAAAGAAGTTATATCTGTCCCACCGGATGAGAATATTTTGGAGGCTGCGGCTCTTCTTGACAAGCATCACATAGACAGACTGCCTGTGATTAATAAAGGGAGACTGGGAGGGATAATCTCTAGATGCGATTTGATAAGGGCGTTACTTGATTAAAACAAGAACCTCTATTCTATGCTAATATTCGTGAGGATATAAAGATTGCAACTAATCGCTGTTATATGATTCTACATCAGTAGAACGAGCCTTCAAAGAAGGCGAAGCGTTGGGTTTCGGGCGGCGTAGATAAGACATAAATAGTTAACTGTTAGTCTAAATTAGAGAGAAGTATGATAAAACGATTTTTTCATAACTTGCGTGGAAGATCTAAAGAACAATCTGCTTCAGAGCAATCGTATAATCCAAAAACTTCAGCAGAAGATTTCATACAGTTAGTAGTCGCTAGTACCCCTTATTCCGAGAATTTTGGCAGTGCAACAGCATATTTTTTAAATTTTGATCCACAGGAAAAAATGCCAGAATATAAGGACCGACTAAAACAAAAGGCTGATGAAGTGCTGGGACGTGCTAGAATAACCCCACAATTTAGACAATACATTGTTTCTCACTTGTTAAGTCAATTTCAATTAGGCATGGCTCCTAGTGTAGAATATTGGCCAGAACAAATGGGTATAGATTTAGAAAAAGGTGAATATGGTATTTTCAATCCTCAAAATGCTAAAGAAATAGAAAGAACTGTTCTTAGAGGAATGCTTACGCATGAAGACGAGTTATCTATGATATTTGCTACTGGTGTAGCTGGAATAAACCTTGATGAATGGGAGAGAGAATTTAGAAAGTTACATAAAGAAAAACCTGTCTAAAAATATTGATTGTTTACAAATACTGTAAAAGAGCCCGAAACCCAATGTCATATAATCAGTGTTAGTTGCCCTCGATAGAGGCGAGACATTTTAAAGTATTTAAAGTCTCGAGTCTTTTTATTGAGTCAATATAAAAAATGCATCTCGACGAGCGATGCGCGATTAAGAGATAAAGTTAAATATTTATTTTTATAAATAAAAGTTGATTAAATGAATCTACCGAAAGAATGTTTTGTAGTAGGACATGAAACGGATAATGGTACTATAAGTGTTGATATTCTTTTAGGTGGGTCGTATTTTATTCGAACTCGAGCTGGTGAACGTAGGCCAAGTAATTTAGACTATATTGTTAGATATTCTAACTATGCTGATGCATTAATGGAAGCGAGACGGCTGGAACTTGAAGGTATTGAAGGTTATAGACCTAAAGATGGTAAAACTAAATGGGAAGTCTATAGAATGAAGTTAGAGATTGTTCCTACTCCTGTAATAGAGCGAGTTTGAGATGCTGTAATATTAAAGCGAGAGTAAAAAGATTGCAACTAATCCGTGTTAAGTGACCCGAAGGGCAAATTCTGAAAGAATTTGAGTTGTCATGCCAAAATTGAAAATGGGTTCAGTGAGTCAGGATGCCATTTAAATAAGCTAAACAACATGAGAGAATATGGTTCAAACCCGTAATATTTCACTTTTGCGGATGCTGACTGCTCCTGTGGCAGGGATTATAAACTGGCCATATAAATTTTCAGAAGGATTAAAAAACAAAAGTGTTTTTGATGAAGAACCTGAGTTATGGGAAATTTCACCAGAAAGACATTACGCAGGAGCTTTTTCTGAAACGCGATATACTTTAGCAAAAGACCATCCATTTTATAGTTTAAACGGTTTGAAAGTACTAGGTTATTCAACAATTACAGAAGTTGTAGGACTTCCTGCTTATTTGGGTGGAAGAAGTATAAGATTTCTAAGAAACTTTCGTGATAATATTAACCGAACTGAACCCAGATAATATTCTACATGACGATTTCACTTAATCGGTGTTAGACGATTTTTACGAAGTAAAAACTCACGCAGTGAGAGTATTTTTAACGAGTCAATATTGAAAAACAGGGAGGTGGGTGCACAGAAGAAAGTTATAAATATACAATTAATACTTATTAAGTATGGCGGACCCTATTCGACAAACAGAGTATATGGTTTGTCTAGAAAGTAAAAATCCAGAAGAATTCCACCAGCATATGATAGATTATATTAAAAATAGAATGCGTACTGAAGGAAAAAGTGGACTAGACGTCTTAAATGAAGATGGGTTACATCTAACTCCATTAAGAGAAGGTGTTTATATTTTTAGTAGGGAAAATAGTCGTGAAAGAGCTCGTAGTTTAAGAAAAGAATTAACTGAGAAGTTTGAACCTTGGGGAATCAATGGTTCTATTTATGAAATTAGACAATTATAATCTGTAATTCTTTGTGCCCGCCGACCATGTAAAATAAACGAGTGTAAAAATATTTCGTCTAATCGGTGTTATGTTCTCGCGTTAGCGACAAGCCGAGGCGAAGAGTATTTTTACCCGCCAAAATTAGAAAGGTGTCCCACCGAGCGACACGCAAATTTATTCAGTATAAGTCCTAATTGATTCTTCTATAACCTAAATCTAAAATTTGCCTTTCAAGTTCACCAAAAAGGTTTTGTGTTCGTCTCATATTTTCTTCGTTTACTTCGATCTTTGCTCTAACTTCTTCTAGCTTTTTTAAGGCTTCTTCGGGAGATTCAAACATTATAGGATCATGATAAAAATAAGGTTCACGTATGTCTAATTCGACTCTGCTTATGTCAGTTCTAGTTGTTTTTGGTCTTAATAAAACACGTGATAACAAAGAACGTGGGACTCGATCTGTAACAGTATCATATTGCACAGTTAGCTGAGCATTATTTGGTTTATCGCTCTCCCTAAATTGCAAATTAACTTTAGGATAAGTTAAGCGAAACGGTAGTCCAGATTCTTTAGCTTGCCTATATCTTGCCAAATCTGGTATAATAAGTTCAGATGTTGTACCATCAACAGAAACTACAAATGGTGAAACATATCTATATGTTTGTTCAACCACATTAGAAAACGTCATTTGTGGATATTTTGTACTTAATGCATCTAAAAAAGGGAAAATAGCTGCATCCCTATCGGGTACAGGCTTTACATACATACCTTTCAGATTTACATACGAAACTATCATAATCATTTTATTAATAGTAAAATATTTAAATCAAACAATAGAGTGAGGTGGGACACAAATTGTACAAGCGGGATAAAAATATTGAATATAATCGCTGTTATATTCCCCTGAATACTTGGAAGGGTTGAGTTTTAGTGCAACGTTGCGAAGCAAAAACTCAAAGTTGTCGGCACTAGAGTAAAAATGGGGGTCGGCGAGGGCGAAAGTTTAATAAAACCTTATTCGTATATAGTATCTCATGACAAACTTACTTTATGTCTGTAGATATAATGTTGATAGAAGTCCTGTTGCTGCATTAATAATGCGAAGAAAAGCCCCAAACGCTTCTACTCTAAATATAAGTTCAGCAGGTTTAAGTCATTATAAAAGTTATCCACTTTTTGGAGTAACTGACGAGATGGGAGAAACTCTACGTGAGTTGGGATATCAACCTGAAAGACACCAAAACAGAAAATTAACAAACGATTTACTGTGTTCACAAGATTTAATATTTTGCATGGAAAAATCACATGTTAAGGAAGTTTTACAAAAAGAGCCAAGCTTAAAAGATAAAGTGTATACACTTCCTGAATATGCAGGATTCCCAAAAGAAGAGATTCATGCCCCATCGGATCTAATAAGAAAAGTTCCTGCATTTTTTATCTGGCATTATATGCCGCATAACGTTAGACATTCCGTCTATGGGGTTTTTGGACATACAGACCCAAGAGATTATAATGGTGTTATGAAAATCCATAGAGTTATTGTTCAAGAGATTGAGTTCTATGTAGGTAAAACTCTTGAAAGGATGATACGAGAAGAATTAATTTCCTCGCCGACCCCCTAATAATATTTCTGCCGACAATTGAATATAATCAGTGTTATGCTCTCCCGCTAGGGATTTGAGCCGAAGGCGAGAAAGTGTTTTTAATGAGCCAATATAGAAAACGTGACTGACGAGCGGCGAAAAATTTATAAATAGTTTAATAATATTATTTTATGAGTCATATGAATCGTGTATCTTATGTGTTGGCAACTGCAAAAACTCAAGAAGATTGGAAAAGAATAGTAATGAACCTAGAAGATTACATAATAAGAGTTGCAGAATCTGCAATACAAAATTTACAGACAGCTGAAAGTTTAGTCAATCAAGGACAAATGATTGAAGCTGAAGAAAAATTCCGGACTGCAGAACACCTTATGAACTCTTTACAAGAGGACGGGTATAGACTCCCTATGCCAGACGGGGATAGAATTCCTATGCCACCTTATTTAGAAAAAATTAGAAGACTTGTCTATATCCCCGATACATTACCTATTTTTCTCGAAGATGCAAAACAGATAAGTCGAAAGGGTTGGCTTGGTGGATGGGATTATCTTAAATATATTAGACATTGTGCTCAAGAGTGTGGTTTAAGTCTTCCTGATCAAGAATACAGAGAAACAATGCAAGAGGTTGCATGTGCTACAATCTCTAGTTTATTGCGACAAGCACAATATGCAGTAAATAATCATTTGCACATTAGAGATAGGGAAAAGGGAAGATATTGGTTTAGTGATGCCGAAGTTCTTAGAAAAGAGGCTGAAGAAATGGGAGTTGAATTTCTAGAAGATATTATTAGAATAACCCGAGAAACTGAAAACATGCTTCAAGAACCTTTAAAAATCAAATAAAAAATTGAATTTTACCGAGACTTTTTAGAAAATTGGTTTTTAAAGCTAGTAATAAAGCGAGTCAGTCACGAAATAATATAAGTGAATATAAAAACATTGAGCATAATCGCTGTTATCTGTCCTGACGACCGAAGGGAGGAAAGCGCAGCGGGGTGCGGAACGAAGTGAAGCAAGTTCAGAAGTCGGCGTATCAAGGGCGAAGCCCAATCTAATATTAACATCAAGGGGCAATTTTCGCTAACATTTATATATCGATTTAATTATATAGAATTATTATGAGATTGACAATAAAAGATACCAACAAAGTTTTACAGAATTATGATTTAGGAGAAGTGAGCATCACAAAAAGATTAACAAGTGGTTTTGCGAATATCAATTACAAGATCAAAACCACTAAGAGCAATTTTCTTTTTAGAATCTGTGCGGAAAAATCATTGAAAGAAATTCAGTATGAAATAAAAGTAATGAACGAGCTAAGAAAAATCAAATTTCCGACCGCATTTCCAATTAAGAGAAAAGATGGGGAATTTATCAATAAAACAAAATTTGGCGAAGTAGTTATTTATGATTTTGCTGTAGGCGGAGAACCAAACGTTAATGAAAAAACAGCAAAAGAAATTGCAAAAGCAGTAGCCAAATTAAACACATTGAGAAATTGGAAAGAATTAAAAAAAGGAAATGCAATTAACCTAAAATTATGCAGGGACAATATCGGGAAATTTGATTCTGCAAAAAATAAATATTCTGAAATATTTGAATATTTCAAAGAAGAAACTGAATTTCTTTCCAAGCCATTAAAAGAGAAAGTTCCGCAAGGATTAGTTCATGGAGATATTTTTCCAGATAATACTAAATTCAAAGGAAACAAATTAGTCGCAATTTTGGATTTTGAAGAAGTTTGCACAGATAATTTATTATTTGATATTGGAGTAACAATAAATGGATTTTGTTTTCAAAATAATAAATTAAATCCAAAATTGCTGGAAGTTTTCATGGAAGAATATCAAAAGATAAGAAAAATATCTCCTAAAGAAAGAAAATTGCTTCCATATTATATTCAATGGGGTGCTCACGCTATGATTTGTTGGCATCTTAAACATCTATTGAATAGAAAAGAAACAAAAAAATTAAATCGAGTAAAGTATCTAATGAATCGCGTTAAGAGATTAAGAAAATTGCCCCCTTCTGCTTTTTAGCCGACTTCTGAATTACAGATAATCGGTGTTATATTCCCTTTTCTGAGAATTATAATGAAGTGTATATTTGAAGAGAAAGTTCGACGAGTGAAACGAGGAGAAAGTTGGCAACCAATATAGTTAAGGGGCTTGGCGAGGATGCAAATACGATGTTATTACTATTATGTAGTGAAGTATAGAAAAGCTTAAATACTTGTCGATATAATAAAATAATAAAATAGAAAGTGAATTTGAATGGTATACGTATTTGATGATGCTGTACGTGCTGTGAATAGAAATGTTAGAGGACAATATGACATTTCTCAAGGTCCGAAAGTCCGTTTTGAACATGATGCTGAACTTGGAAAAGTAGGCAGAATGCGTTGGGTTGTGGACGGTAAATATGGAGATGATTTTGATTTGGCATACCTTAATGCAGGTCTTGACCCGTCTAATCCGAGGATTACAGCTGTTTATAACAGGGATTGTAGTCTTACAATGGGTAAAGTTAGGGAATTAGAACAATTTTTAAGAGAACGAGGTGGTAGGGTAACTGGTTTGATTCCTACATCTGAAAATGACTATTTTAATATTTTCAGTGGCTATCCAGGGTCTTATATTTCCCATAGGGCAGCTAATTTGGATGAAATAGAAAGTAGATTATCTAGACTTCCTTCACTTCCTTCATCTTCAGATCAAATCTATTTTAGATCGGCACATTTTGCCATACCAAAATCCCTAGTACCTCATCTACCATTTAGAAGAACTGTAAGTGACGACCAAGATCCTCAATCTCAAGAACAAATGAAGAAAACATGGCAAATGTTGGTAATGGCAGGCATGAAATATGGTTCAGCTGGTGAAAAACCACATATCATTGTCCCAGAGTCGGCACTGCGTGCAAAGCCTGTAAGAGAGACAATTGATTTTATAGTAGATAAATTGTTTGAACCTCTTCCCCAACCTAGATAATTCCGAGCCAACCCCCAAGTAAAATGAGTTGCCAATTGAATATAATCGGTGTTCAACGCTCCTTTAGGACTGCGAAGCAGAGTTATCACACCAAATTAAAAGAACAACTTCGGCGAGCGGCGGTGATGGTAGATAAAAGAGTTAAATTCTTATCTATTCTATAATTTTATATGGTTACAATAACACCAACACGGCAAGATGTAAAAGAAATTAATTTTATTAAAGCAGATTCTGAATATTGGTTTCATGACGAATTTAGGTATCATAGTTATGATCCGATGAAGAGGAACTTATTGGAAACATTAAAAGAAGCCAAGCAGGGAGTAAGGAGAAGTAATTATGATCCTTATGTTGGACAAACAACGTCTCATGGCATTGCTTATATATTAACAATGAAATATGGATTTAGAGATATTACAAAAGGTAGATTTGACGCATTGCCAGTAGGTACTTATTTCACATTAATACACGATTCTAATATGGGAGTAAGCCATCTATTTTTTAAAGGAGAACATCCAGAACTAGTGCACCACAAAATAGCACGTCGATCGTAATAACTTTACAGATATTTTATAAACTCAATAATAGAGCGAGCCGAAGTTGAACTAATATTCTGTGTGATAATTGCGTTGAACAGGCTTTTAACGAATATGGCAGTATTTTAAGGATTTGAAGCGAATAGACGCTGAATTTGAATAACGACTCGGGAAATTTTCGGATGGTAAATATAAGACGTTATTCACATCTATAATTTATGGCATATATCCCTGTGAATATCGAAGAAGCCATTAGAAGAGAGTGTAAAAGAAGAAGATACAGCGAGAGAACAATTAAAACTTACATTTACTGCATAAACCGCTTTCTAAAATTCACTGGAAAAACCATAGACAGAATAAGCAAGAAGGATGTTCGTTTGTTTCTGGAGTCCCTTTCTGAAAAAGGAATGGCTGGCAATACAATGAACGTAAACCACATGGCAATTAGATTTCTTTTCGAAGATGTCCTTGATAAAAGGATTTGGATTGATATCAAATACAGCAAGGTTCCAGAGAAACTGCCTGTTGTCTTGAAAAAGGAAGAAGTAAAAGAATTATTTGATGCGATTAAAAACCCGAAGCATAAATTAATGATAAAATTGATGTATTCTGCTGGATTGAGAGTTAGTGAATTGATAAACCTAAGAATTAATAATATTGAATTGGATAAAAACTTTGGTTGGATACGTGGAGGCAAAGGAAATAAAGATAGACTTTTCATTGTCGCAGAATCCTTAAAAAGCGAACTTAAACCTTTCACAGATTTCAGAGAATCGAACGAATACCTATTTACTGGTAAGAGAGGGAAATACGACATGAGAAGCCTGCAGCAGATTGTTAAGAAAGCTGGAAAAAGAGCAAAACTTGAGAAAAAAATTTCCTGCCATACACTACGACATAGTTTTGCCACCCATTTGATTGAAGACGGTTATTCTGTCTCAGAAGTACAATCGCTTCTAGGGCACAAAAGCCCTGAATCAACTTTCGTTTACTTGCATACAGCCTCTCCAAACATGATTAAAATAAAAAGCCCTCTTGACAATCTATAGATTTGAAAAATAAAAGAATTAAGAAACTAGTAACATCATTTGAAAACTGTTGCGATAAGAGATGTTATCAGAAACCCTGAACCTATAAAGTGATCATGTTAAAATAAAAACCTTTCTTCTAGTATTGTTGCCGAACCACCTATTTTCCTTATTCTCATTCCTATGTCAATGAGAAATTTTAAATCGCTAGATTTCCAAAAGCTATCTTGAATCATCTGAGCATCTGCTCTATTCAACTCCCTTGTTATTCTCCTTCGTTCTGTTCTTTCCATTGAAGGGATGTCAAATACTATAACGAACCCCATCGTTTTCACCAGAAATAATTGTCTCACGTGAGACATAAATACTTTTCGGTTGTAGAAAACATACATCAAATATACTATACTGATGAATTAAAAAACTCTTTTACTTTGGTATCTCGGGTCAAATCCGTTTATCTCTTTCTACAAGAAATCCTTTATGTCCTACTGGCGTAATCCTTACTTCTTCGCCCTCTTTCAGTTTGAGATATTCAGCCAAATCCGCCGGCACTCTTACTACCAAACCTTTACCAGAAACAGCTATTGTGCGCTTGAATGCGAACAACCTCATCTTCAGTTTCTTCGTCCTCTCTTCCATCTCATCCACCTGCTCCTCGGTGAAAAACAAATTACCGCACTTTCTACACCTAAATCCCTCGACGTTGAATAGGGGAAAGCCTTCTACATACTCATACCTATCAATAACCTCTTCCTCCATCCTCTCATTGCACTTGGAGCAATAAACCTTCAGCCCTTTCTCCTTAACGGATAGCATGTTATCACCATTTTTATGCCGTTCTCGTAACACCATATTGCCACCAGTTTTCTCATCTTCTCGGTCAATACATTGCCGTATCTCTTCTCATCGCCCTTAAACACTTCAAATTCGGTCTCACCATCAATCATCGCTTCCATTACTTCATCCTCGGTAATTCCATGCTTTGCCATAGCCTTTCTAGCATGGTCCGAGATTTTTATCATCTCATCACTACTATTTAAGTGACTTTAACTTAAATAGTTTAGATTATATTGCGATAAAGAGCATTACCAGAAACTGATACAGATTTGGCTCAAGTTAGATATCTTCTAACTCATCTAAAACGAAGGTTCTCTTTAATAAAACACTAACAAAACAATATACGATAAATCTCTCTATACCGATGAATTAAAAAATTCTTTTACTTTCTGGACAACATGTTTAGCCGCATTGTACACAGCTTCTTCAGTTGAACCACCAAGATGGGGTGTGATAATTAGATTGTTATTTGATTTTGCATATGTTATCAATTTGTTATTTTCTGATGGCGGTTCTTCTTTCAATACGTCTAACGCAGCGCCTTGTATCTTTTTGTCTTTCAACGCACCTAACAGGGCATCTTCGTCCACAAGTGAGCCTCGTGCGACGTTAATTAAGAAAGCTGTGTCTTTCATCTTTGAAAATTCATCAAAACTTATCATATTCTCATTTTCCGGTGATGCAAATGCATGCAGGCTTATCACATCAGAATTTCTAAGCAATTCATCCAAAGACACAACTCTTGCTCCAATTTCATCTGCAAGATTCTGGTTGATGTACGGATCGTGAGTTAAGATAGTCATCCCAAATGCCTTAGCATATCTTCCTACTTGGTTGCCGATTCTGCCGAAGCCTATTATTCCAATATTTTTCCCGTTCAATTCATTGCCCAAGAATTCGGATCTTTTATAATCGAAATTTTTTATAGAATCGAACGCCCAGGGAATTTTTCTAATTAACGAAAGAATCAACCCAAAGGTATGTTCGGCAGTTGCAACAGCATTCACGCCAGGAGCACTTATGATTTGAATTCCTCTTTGTCTTGCATATTCCAAATCTATATGGTCAGTACCAGTGGTAGCAGTTGCAAGAACTTTTAGGTTTTTCGCCTTTTCTAACAACTCTTTATCGAATCTAATCCCTATTCGAGCCAGTATCACAGTGTATTTTTCAATTTCATTAGCCAGCTCTTCACGCGATAATTTTCGTGAAACGACATTTGCAAATGGCTTCAATTCTGATAGAATGTCTTCTGGAAAGTATTCTGGTGACACTACTAGTATTTCCATAGATATGATAGGACAGATAACACTTTTAAATGTTTGGCGCTGGAGGTGGGATTTGAACCCACAAGAGCTTGCGCTCGCAAGCTTTCCATTATATTCCAGGCTTGTGCCATACCGGATTAGGCGACTCCAGCATCCTATAGATTTATTATAAAAACTATATTCTTATCATGGATAAAAAGATTCCCTCTAAAGAAAAATTACATGAAATAGTCAGGAAGGTTCTGACACAACATCTGAAGGTTAATTCTCAAGAAGAATTATGCCGACTGGTTTTTAAGCGATTGAAGCGAGAGAATAAGGATTACGTCGTCTCACCAGTAAGGGTAAAGAGAATTGCATTGGATATACCAGAAATAGAAGTCAAGGCTAAAACAAAAAAGACTGTACGACTCCAGAAGATAAACAAGTGTCCCATATGCCATTCTAAGATAGAACCGTTGGAAGTGAAGAATTTGGCTGATAGGAAGGTTTTGATTGGTTACCAATGCACCTCATGCGCTTATCAAAGTGATTTGGAGGCTTTCATGCCTATGAAATATTCGTTTGTCTATACGCAAACCAGCTAAAGGAAAAGATTTAAATATAAGTATACCCAAAGTATACTTAGGATATACCAATGAGGATAATTAAGGTAAGGCCGACAACTCATTATCTAAGGTATCATTCGGATGTTGATTGGGAGTTGGTAGTAAGGACAATATTGTCACCAAATAAAACAAGGGCAGAAAGGATAACAAATAGATACACATATATCAAAAGATTTGAAAAGTTTACAATCGAAATTCATTGTGAATATCAACTAGAAGAATTAACTATGTGGGTGATTAATGCTTTTAAAATGGGGAGGAGGTAAACATGAGATGTAATAATTGTGGAAATGAAATGGAAAAAGTAAAATATGATGTAGGATTTGGAGTAGAAGTAGATAGCTATACATGCTCTAATTGCCATCATAACTTTACTGATGAAAAGGTTTTGGACAAAGCTATGGAAGCCATGAGAGAAAAAATGGCCATCAAAGTAAAATTGCTTAAAGTTGGGACTGGGGTAGGTATAAGATTACCGAATGAAGTGGTTAAAAATATGGGGTTAAAGACTGGTGAAGAGGTTGAACTCATACAACAAAAGAATCAACTAATAATTAAAGAAAAGATTTAATCAAAGATTAATGAGCTTCCATTATATCTGAAACAGGAATCTTTATCGGTCTGTGAGATTTACCGAAAGTTTTCATAAATTCCAAAATTGTCAAACCAACTATTTCCCTCTTCTTCTCGTCTATCCTTACCCCTATGTTGCCTATCTCTTCTGTCACAGCTTCCTTAGGCTCGCCGAATGAGATGTACATCACATCGGCCTCTTCATCATAGTCAAACTCTATTTTCTCCATTTTCATGCTCTCACTATAGTCTTCTTGTTTTATAAGTTGTTATCACAAATCCGTCTCCATTGAGGATTTTGACAGCAACCATTACATTCTTATAATAAGAATAACATTTAAAAACTCTTTAGTTTGGAAATCAAATTTTGATTAGAGAAAATGATGAAGAACTTATTTTTGGTAATTCTTGCAACTATTGTACTAGCTGCACTTACACACAGTTTGCTTACTAAAATAACCGGATACGCTTCTATAGTGATATACGGAACTGTGGAATCGCCACAGGCCAGTGCACAGGCGAATGATACAACTTTAACAGCTACTGTGCAACCAGAAACAGAATCCCCGCAGGTCATCCCGACAGAATCGTACACAGCAACAGTTGCAACTTCAGGACAGCAAGAAGAGCAAAAGCAATATGTCAACAAAACCCTTATGTTACAAGTTATAAACCAGACAGAAAATCTGAAGGTAAAGTTAGACGGATTAAGAACTTCTTCCCGAGAGATACTGGAATATTACTCTTCCATTAACGATACGGAGAATGTTGAAAAGTGGATAAATATTGTCGTGCTCTTCAATCAAGCCCTGGGTGGTGTGGAAGAGATACAGGATTATGCAAAGGATGTAAAAGATTCGGCAACCAAGGAAAGTGTGGACGTTATAAAAGGCATGATCAACAATACTAGAAAAACTCTAAATAAGGTTGTCGAATTGATAAAAGTTGATTAAAGAACACTTTTAAGCTAGAAACACAATTGATTATAGGAGGTTTTTCATGGCAAAAAAGAAACCATTTGGTGGATACAGCATAAACTTCAAGGGAGTCAAGGATTCTCTGGAGTCGGTGTTCGGTTCGGCTGCTTTGGCACCCTCAGAGATGACAAAGAAGCTGTGGGGTTTTGTAAAGAAGAAAAAATTAGCTGGAAAATAATCGGATTGATTTTGGGTATTTTTTAATTTTCTGTCTATTTTTCTAAATGCGCCGACTGGGATTTGAACCCAGGTATTCAGCTTTATTCGATATATCATGGAAGGCTTACACAAATTTTGATGTCCTACCAGGCTAGACTATCGGCGCGTGATTAATTTATATTACACTACTATTTTAAATTATGGGTGTTGAAGAAATTATAAGGAAAAGAATCAAAAAGTTGAAAGAGGTTCATCCTGAGTTGAATGAGGAGCAGTTGGAAAGAGAATTGATTCCCTTGTCTGGCGAGGAAGTGGGAATAAAAACTTTGAAAAAAAGAAAGAGATTATGACAGATGCATATGAAGAACTTCTTAATAAACAGTTAAAGTTGCTTGAAACTATAGAAAGAAAACCTGAGTCGGTATTTGGAGAAACCACACCAACTTATCAAAATCCCAGACTTAAGCGACCATCTACCGATCCTTATGAAATTTTACATGATTACAGATATAGATCACTTTCAGGCGAATACAAAAAGGTAATTCTAGTTCATTTTGGTAAACTACCCGATTGGTTAAGAGGTCGTACAGATGGGGAAAGATTAGCTGAAATCAATGAGACAGATTATGAACCTTATATTGTAATATCACATGAATTAACCCACATAAGACGCCCCGGTTGGCCAGAATATACGGTTAGGGCTTATTCACCCAGAGATATACGAACTTTAGAAGAATTAAGGGCTAGATTTTCAGAACTTGATATTGTGTTTATATAACTATTTCGGTTCACATCTCTATATAATTCTTCGTAAACTTTACTTCTCCAGTTTCTTCATTTATAACAGCTTTCGCCAATTGCAGAAAATCATGTCCTATAAGATTTTTCTTGCCACCTGTCACCCAAAGAGGGAAGGCGCATCCGTCCATTTCAACAACTGCCCCATATAGAGGTTTAGTATCTTTAAATTCACCCATCGATTCTACTAATATATTTTTTATATGTATCGCACCTATCCGTAAAAGAACTTCTTCGTTTATCATTGTCTTTTCAGCACCGGTATCAACTACTGCTTCTACTTCCTCAGATTTTCCATTAACTGAGATCATAGCCTTTTTCTTAATTTCCATATGATTAAACTGGATTTTTAGTAATAAACCTTTGAAGTGTCTGACGTCAGACACTTTTGTTGTAAGCCGTTCCGCATGTCGCATATGCGACATTTGATACACGTGTATCATTTCGTCTTCCAGGTGTAGAATGGGTTTATGATTACCTGTTACATCGAAATGTAATTTTTTGTTAACTTTACAATACCCTTTTCCTCATCTATAATAGCTTTGGCTAGCTGTAAAAAATCGTGACCAATAAGATTCTTCTTGCCACCTGTTACCCAAAGTCCAAAATTACACCCGTCGATTTCAACCATGGCACCGTATAAGGGCTTCTTATCCCTATATTCATCAGCTGTTACTATAATTTCTTTTCCTAACTGGGGCGCCCCTATTCTTAAAAGTACTTCCTCATTTATCATTGTTCGTTCAGCACCAGTATCTATAGCAGCATCTACTTCTTCAAACTTACCATTTACAGAAATTCTAGCCTTCTTTACAATTTCCATATATAAAAATTATTTTTAGTTGATAAAAAGATTACTGTACAACCTAGCATCAAACAAAATCAAGTCTGTTCTATATCTCTTCTAACCATTTCCAGTTCTTCTTCTGTCCAATCTTTTCCCTTTTTCGGAGGCTCCTCTACCTTTTCTTCGACCTTAGGCTGTTCAACAACAATAGCAGATTTTATTTTTTCCGCAGTTTCCTTCATCTCATGCTCTGGAAATTGCTTCACTTGCGAAGGGTCGGGGTACACGCCATGGCCGTCGTCATCGTATCTGGGAACCACATGTATGTGCGCATGCTGAACCTCCATGCCGGCTGTAAGGAACTGCACGAATTTGGCTCCCAGAGAGTTTATCAGAGAAAGAGACAGCTTCTTGGCAACATCCCAGTAAGGCCCGAAAGCGTCCACATCATAAGTCCATCGGTAATGCTTCTTCGGTATAACTAATGCATGGCCTTTATTCAGGGGGCGTATATCCAAAAACGCCAGGAAGTTCTCATCATCGTACACTTTAAACGAAGGTATCTGGTTCCCGACTATCGCACAAAAAATGCACTTCTGGTCCATATTTCTCACTTTAATATATTTGAATTAGTTAGAATGCGAAATATTTATGCCTGTCGTCCGACAGAACGACAGCGGGTATATTGATAATATTTGGTGTTTCGATACTTTAAATCTTCCCTTAACAAGGTTCTGGTAAGACTTCAATTCGTACTTATAAGGAATTTCTGTGTTAAATTTCGATTGTTTTTAATTGCGGACAAATTTTTAGATCCAGAAATTATAATCAACTTTATTATTTCTGCTGTCCTCACGAACAGCAGCGAATTATTACATTTATTAATTAACTCAATAGATATTTAAATCTTGTAGTATCACTCTAATTTTTTGTGATTGCGCAAAAAATGCATTTCTGATCCATGATTCCAATAGGCTGTTGAGGTTTTTAAGCATAAGAATAATGATAATTTATCATGGATGCTTCTGACCACTTGAAGCAACTTCTAGGTCTACAACAAATTTTCCCATTCAACCACCGATTTTTTAGAGTGAACTGTGATGTCCGAATTGCCTAGTATGTCTGATTCGTCCTCGCTTTTCTTCAGTATCAGCAGCACACGGCTCTTTTCTATATCCATGTTCTGTTTCAGTATACTGCCCCTGAACCTGGTCAGCCCGACAGTTACAACCACGTCTCTATCAAGATGAAAGTCCGTCTTCGTGCAGCGGTATGTGTCTTCAAACTTCTCATAGTTCATTGCATTCCTGCATAATGGACAGAACATAACCCCATCAAACATCACTTCCTGTTGTTTTCAATCGCCTTGAATATGTCGACTACTGGTGCCTTGTGCGGCTTTCTGATGAAAACTTGTTTTATCTTGTCTGCCAGAGTTCTAGGCCTGTTTGCAGAATTCCTTAAGCAGGCTCTGAGAATAAGCCTCCGAGACAGGTCTTTTACGAATTCCTTGTCCCCTTCGGCCAATTTTGACTGCCTTTTCCTTCCCATAAAAGCCACCAAAAGCCATGAAATAGATTTCTGAAATAGGTAGTATAGGATTTTCTGTAATAGTAAGCAGATATTCTAATGTTTGGTTGGTATAAGATATATTTTGATACTAACTTGGCATAACCGAAAATCATAAAACAACTGGACAAGTGGGATTATGTGGCTTAATTTCTAGCTAACCTTTTAATTTGTTAATTCGAATTGTTATTATGGCAGGCCAATATGAGGAATTAAGTTGCCCCTTTTGTGATAAAGGTAGACAATAATGTTAGAAGATACGACTTTAAATTGTCCCATCTGTGATACTGAGATTCATGTAAAGGTAATGCAATCTGGTAAAAAGGCTATATACATTGTTTCAAGTGATTGCCCAAACTGTGCGTCAAAACCAAGTAAAATTGAGCGATTACTGAATTATTCTGGTAAAGGTCGAGTTAAGTTGGAAAGAAGTTATATTAAACTTGATCCACGAGGTTAAATGGGGGATACAATGAAACTTGAAGATATTAAGAACGGAAGCGTAATTGAAGGAATCTCTTCTGAAGGGCCAGTTACAGTAATCAATGTTGAATGGCATGGAAGCGATATTATTACTCTAGTCTATAAAGATATATCTGGTACGTTAAAAGAGCAGATTATTGGGCGAGACTTTGAGCCAAAACTTGAGATTAATCAACCAGGTATTTCTTGGAACTTCGCTGCCGATTCTAATTTATTTAAGCTAGTTAGTGAAGCTAAAAGAATTAAGCTTGCATATCTTTTCGATCCTTTATTAGCAGTTCATACTTCTAGGATAACTCCTTTACCCCACCAGATTACAGCAGTTTATGATACGATGCTTCATAGACAACCGTTAAAATTTCTTCTTGCAGACGACGCCGGAGCAGGGAAAACTATAATGGCAGGTCTTCTAATAAAGGAATTGATGGTAAGGGGGGATGTTAAAAGATGCCTGATTGTTGCGCCTGGTGGTCTTGCAGAACAATGGCAAGATGAATTGTTTGAGAAATTCCACTTAGAGTTCGAATTGATTACCAGAGATAGAATTAATACCTCCAGGACCGGGAATCCATTTACTGAGCTAAATATGGTTATTGCCAGACTTGACCAATTAAGCAGGGATGAAGAGTTAAAACTAAAAGTTGGTGTTGAAGATTGGGATTTCATTGTTGTTGATGAAGGCCATAAAATGGCAGCTCATTTTTTCGGAAATAATATAAAAGAAACCAAACGTTACAAATTAGGTAAAGTATTGCGGGAACATACAAGGCATTTCTTATTAATGACGGCGACCCCCCATAATGGTATTGAGGAGGATTTCCAATTATTTTTGCAGCTTCTTGACAAAGATAGGTTTGAGGGCAAATTTAAAACTGGGGTTCATAAAGCAGATTATAATGACATCTACATAAGAAGAATAAAAGAAGACCTTCTGAAATTTGATGAAACTAAATTATTTCCTGAGAGAATTGCTTATACCAAAGAATTCAAATTATCACCTGACGAAGATAGATTGTATAATAATGTTACAAATTACGTTACGGAGCAATTCAACAAAGCTGAGAGAAAGGGGGAAAAAAAGAAAAATATTGTTGGATTTGCATTGACCATCCTTCAAAGAAGGCTTGCTTCAAGCTCGGAAGCTATTTATCAGTCATTGAAAAGAAGAAGAGAAAAACTTGAAAAAAAACTCCAGGAATTGTATTTGATTAAAGAGGGTAAACTTGAAGAGAAAGGGGATTCATTCTATGATTATTCCGAAGAGGACATACAAGATTATGATGATAATCCAGATACCGAATCAGAGCATTTCGAAGAGAAGATATTGGACCAAGCAACTGCATCCGAAACAATTCCTGAATTTGAAGCAGAAATAGAATCTCTAAAGAATCTTGAGAAGGACGCTTTAAAGCTAAGAAATAGCGAGAAAGATTCTAAATGGGACGCTTTGCGGGATTTGTTGAACAATGAGAAAGAAATGTTTGATGCAAAAGGTTATAGAAGAAAGTTAATAATATTCACGGAACATAAGGACACCCTTTTTTATCTTGAAAACAGGATAAGAAGATTACTAGGCAAGCCTGAAGCTGTGTTGGTAATCCATGGAGACGTAAAACGAGAAGAAAGAAAAATACGACAAGATAGGTTCACACAAGATAAATCTGTTTCTATTCTTGTGGCTACCGATGCTGCTGGTGAAGGCATTAACCTGCAAAGAGCAAACCTGATGATCAATTATGATATCCCTTGGAATCCCAACAGAATCGAGCAAAGATTTGGCAGGATTCATAGAATTGGCCAGACTGAAGTATGTTTCTTGTGGAATCTAATTGCCGCAGAAACGAGAGAAGGAGATGTGTTCTTAACCTTATTCAATAAGCTAGAAGAGCAAAGAAAAGCACTTGATGGTAGAGTGTTTGATGTTTTAGGAAAAGTTTTCCGTGAAAAAAGTTTAAAGGAAATGTTGATCGAGTCAATAAGGTATGGTGAAGATCCGAAAAGGAAGATAGAACTGCGTGAAAAAGTAAAGGGCGTTCTAGATCTGGATAAGATTAATGAGGTTTTGAGACAGCATGCTATTGGAGAAACCTCTTTATCTAAGAGCGATATTCAGGCGATACGTGAAGAATTGGAAAGAGCAAATGCGAGGAAGTTGCAACCCCATTTCATTGCCGCATTTTTTATTGAATCCTTCAGGATTCTTGGTGGAACGATAACAGAAAGAGAAAAGGAGAGGTATGAAATAAGGCATGTTCCTGCACTGATAAGGCAAAAAGACAAGCTTAAAGAAAGGAAGATATTGACCAAGTATGAAAGAGTTTGTTTTGATAAAGAACTGATTAATGTTGAAGGAAAGCCTGTTGCTGATTTTTTATGCCCAGGAAACCCACTATTTGATTCTGTCCTTCATTTAGTATTTGACAAATATTACCCTCTGCTAAGACAGGGCTCAGTATTGGTTGATACTTCAGGGAAATTGCAAGAACCAGCTTTGTTATTTTATTTAGAACATGAAATTGGTGATGAAAGAAAGACATCAGATGGTTCTAACCAGATTGTTTCAAAGCAACTAAATTTTGTTTATTTTACTAAATCCGGTAAAGTGATTAATGCAGGTTACGCACCCTACCTAGATTGCAGAGTACCAAAGCTTGGTGAGGCAGATGAGAATATTTTAAAGGACGGGTGGATACAAAATAACCCTGAAAAAACGGTCATAAATTATGCTTTAACTAATATAATTCCAGAAGAATTCAAAAAAGTTGAATTGAGAAGAAAAGAATATATTGAGAAAACGATTCAAAGAGTTAAAGAAAGGTTAACTAAAGAGATTATTTATTGGGATAAAAGAGCTAACGAATTAAAAGAAAAAGAGCTAATCGGAAAGGAAAGAGTTGGCTTAAATTCAGGTCGAGCCCGTCAAATGGCTGATGAACTTGAAGCGAGAATGAAGCACAGGCTAGAAGATTTAGAGAAACAAAAGAGATTAATCAACAAGCAACCATTTGTTGTCGGTGGTGCTTTGGTCCTTCCTGAAGCAATGGTTTCTAAAAATATCCCTGATTTTGCTGTTAATACAGAAGCAAGAGACAAGAGTGAATTAATAGCTATGGAAGAGGTAATGGCTGCTGAAAGCAAATTAGGCAGGGAACCAAATGATGTTTCAAAATCTAATTTTGGATGGGATATAGAAAGTACTGATTCTAAAACAAAAGATATCTATTTTATTGAGGTAAAAGGCAGACAGAGGGGGGCAAAGATAGTTACAGTTACAAGCAACGAGATTAAGAGCGGGAAGAACGTAGGTCAAGACAATCCTGAGAGATATATTTTGGCGTTAGTTGAGGTTGATGGAGAAAAACCTTTGCCTCCAAGATATGTAAGAAATCCATTTGACAAGACTGAAATTGGATTTAATGTCACAAGTGTCAATTTCGACATTCAAAGATTACTAGCAAAATCGGAGGTGCCAAGGTGACCGAAACGCTTAATTACAAGAAGAAGTTGATTGAAGTAGCTTTGCCTTTGGATGTAATTAATGAAGCATCCGGTAAAGAAAAATCAATTAGGCAAGGTCATCCTTCTACTATGCACATATGGTGGGCAAGACGGACATTAGCTGCTACTAGAGCAATAATTTTTTCGTCAATTGTTGATGATCCATCTAATTATCTTTCTAATAAAAAAGAGGCAGATAAAGAACGTAAGAAAATATTTAGGGTTATAGAAAAATTGGTCCAATGGAAACAAGAGGATAAAAGGGAATTACAAAAGAAAGTTTCTGAATTGATTAAAACATCAACAAAGAATTCTCCACCCCCTGTGTTAGACCCATTTAGCGGAGGAGGGACTATAGCCTTTGCAGCCCAAAATTTGGGGTTGGAAGCTTATGGTAGCGATTTAAATCCTGTTGCAGTAATGGTTAGTAAAGGACTCGTTGAAATCCCGCCAAAATTTTATGATAGAGAACCTATAAACCCTCAGAGTAAAAAATTTTTTAAGAAATCGTGGTCTGGTTCAAAAGGACTTGCTGAAGATGTAAGGTATTATGGAAACCTGATAAGACAAGATGCTACGAAAAAGATTGGCAAGCTATACCCTCAGGTGAACAATAATAATATCTTGGTTTGGATTTGGTGTAGGTCTGTTAAATGTCAAAACCCAGCATGCCGAGTTGAAATTCCTTTAATGATAAACTTAAAGCTGAGCGACCACTGTTATATTCATCCATTCTATGAAAAGAGTAATCTGAAATTTAAATTAGATAAAAAAACTCCAAATTTTGGCGAATCAACAAAAGAAGGAAGAGGTTCTTATTTCAAATGCATTAATTGTGGTCAAATAGCAAGTGAGGATTATATAAAAGAAGAAGGAAGGAAAAAGAGATTGCATACAAAGTTGATGGCAGGAATTGTCGAGAATAAAAAAGGATTTAGGTTTGTTGAGACTACCAAGGCAGACGAAGATTTGGCATTAAAAAATAGACCCGCATGGGTTCCAACCCAAGTAATTAGTGAAGATACTGGAAATTTGATAAGAGCTAGAGGATATGGATTTACAGAATGGTCTGAATTTTTCTTACCACGACAACTTATAGCATTAACTACTTTTTCTGATCTAATAAAAGATATGAAAAATAGAATTCTTGATGATATGAAAACAAAAGATAAAACCTCTTTAAATCAAGGTGGTAAAGGTGATTATGCTTACGCTGAGGCAATTTGCACTTATTTAACACTCGCCTTAGATAGATGCGCGAATTATTGGTCATCATTTACTTTTTGGGGGGGTAGTTTTGTAGTTCAAACTTTCAGTAGGCAGACTATATCAATGGTATGGGATTTCACAGAAGTAAATCCATTCAGTAATTCCACTGGTAACTGGGATGGTGCAGTCGAATGGGTTGCCAAAGTCTTAGATAATATAGATTCCAAATCGAAAGGAGAAATTAAAAATTTAGATTCATCCAAAACACTTGATTTTGAGAATATCAGACCATTAATTTCAACAGATCCACCTTATTATGACAACATTAATTATGCAGAATTGTCTGATTATTTTTATGTTTGGATGAGACCATTACTTGTAAACATTTATCCTGACCTCTTTGCGACTTTATTGACACCTAAATCACAAGAGTTAATTGCTGCACCATATAGATTTAATGGTAATAGGGAACTAGCCAAAAAACATTTTCTAGATAATATGGAGAATTGTTTCAAATTAATGAGAAAGAAAATCAATGAAGATTACCCACTAACTATTTATTATGCATATAAGCAAACTGAAGTGGAAGAAATACTATCGGAAGCTAAATCTATTTCTTCAACTGGTTGGGAAACAATGCTTGTTGGTCTGATTAGAGCGGGTTTTAAAATTGTTGGAACTTGGCCAATGAGAACTGAGCGATTTCAAGGGTTTAAGACAGGAAAAAACTATCTTGCTTCGTCTATTGTTATAGTATGCCGTCCACGACAAGATGATGCACCTATTTCGACTCGCCGTGAATTCATAACTGCTCTTAAAAAAGAACTTCCTTCTGCTCTGAAGAATCTGCAGGAAGCTGGTATAGCACCTGTGGATATGGCGCAATCTGCTATTGGTCCTGGAATGGCAGTTTTCTCAAGATATTCAAAAGTTTTAGAAGCAGATGGAACTCCAATGAGTGTAAGAACTGCGTTGCAAATAATCAATCAAGAATTAGATGCTTATTTGGCTGAACAAGAATCAGATATGGACAAAGAAACAAGATTCTGCATCGCTTGGTATGAGCAGTTTGGCTGGAACGAAGCACCATTTGGAGATGCAAATACATTAGCAATGGCGAAGGGAACTGCTGTTAATGCATTAGAGCAAGCAGGGGTTGTTTATGCCAAAGCAGGGAAGGTAAGGCTCTTAAAGAGAGATGAACTTGACCAAGACTGGGATCCAACAGGTGATAAAAAATTAACTGTCTGGGAATGTGTTCAACAATTAATAAGAATTTTAGACGAAGAGGGAGAAACCGGAACAGCAGAGATATTGAGAAAGATTGGCGGATTGGCAGAACCTGTTAAAGAACTGGCATATAGATTATATTCATTATGCGAGAAAAAGGGATGGGCCGAAGACGGACTTGCATATAATAAATTAATCTCGTCTTGGCAATCAATCGCTGATAAAGCGCAATTTGGAGAACGAGCTTCAGAGGAAACAAAGAAGAAACTTAAGGATAAGTCTCAAAAAACATTAAATAATATTTGAGGAGGAATAAAATGTTAAAACCATGGAGAGAAGTAATAATACCGCACAAAGATGTAGCTAGTGGAAAATACCGGCAAGCGGAATTCGCTGCAGACTTGGCACAGGTATTGGCAGGAAATGCCGAAAAAGAATATCAAGACGCCACCGAATTTTTTAGCAGAACATATCTTACTGAAGGAATGAAACTTCTACTGGCGTCAGCATTAAGAAGAGCTTGTAAAAGTGATGGTGAGCCAGTTATCCAATTAAAAACAGCATTTGGCGGCGGTAAAACGCACACAATGCTTGCATTATATCATCTATTTACAGACAAAACAGTTCAAAAGCACCCAACAGTAAAATCATTGTTAGATTTTGTTAAGGTTAAAGAAATTCCTGAAGCAAAAATCGCAGTTCTTGTAGGGACGGCTATCGATCCTGCAAAACCAAAGACATTGCCCGGCCTTAAACATAAAATTAATACACTGTGGGGGTATATGGCATACCAAATCGGCAAAGACAAGGCATACGAATACGTTAAAGAAGCAGACCAGAAAAGCGTAGCTCCCGGGGCAGATACTTTAGTAGAATTATTTGACGATTTTGGGTCATGTATTATTCTTATAGATGAGTTAGTTGCATATGCCAGAAATATTTACAATAGGAATAATTTGCCGAGCGGCTCTTTTGAATCTTTAATGACCTTTGTTCAGAACTTAACAGAAGCGACTAAAAGAAGCAAAAGCAGCACAGTAATTGCAGCCATCCCAGAATCTAACATTGAAATTGGCGGCGAAGGTGGTCAAGCGGCGTTAGCAAGAATAGAAAACACGTTTGGAAGATTAGAAGCAATTTGGAAACCTGTTAAAGCTAATGAAAGCTTTGAGATTGTTAGAAGAAGGTTATTCGAACCTGTGAATGATGAAAATGCTAAAGAGGAAGTTTGCAGGGCCTTTAGTAAATTATACTCAAAAGAAAGCAGTGAATTCCCGAGTGAGTGTAAAGAGGGAACTTACTATGAAAGATTAAAGGAAGCGTACCCAATTCATCCTGAAGTTTTCGATAGGCTATATTCTGATTGGTCAACATTAGAAAGGTTCCAGAGGACAAGAGGGGTTCTAAGATTAATGGCTGCAACAATCCATCAGTTGTGGATTAGTGGTGATAAGTCACTGATGGTCATGCCAGGCAGTATCCCCTTAGACTCGCCAAGGGTAAGAGACGAGTTAACGAAATATCTATCTGACGAATGGAACAGTATTGTGGACAATGATATAGACGGAGAACGTTCTGAACCTAAGAAACAAGACGAATATAACAAAAGATTCGGAATTAATAGTGCAGCAAGAAGAGTATCGCGAACAATATTTTTAGGAAGTGCACCATCTTCTAAAGAGCAGAAAAATAGAGGGATAGAAGATGTAAGAATAATGCTAGGCATAGTTCAGCCAGAAGAAAGCATTGCAACATTCAAGGATGCGCTATCAACATTATCTCACAAATGTACTTATCTATATTATCAAGGCAATAGGTACTGGTATGATTCACATCCTAATCTAAGAAAAACTGTTGAAGACAGGGCAGGAAAACTTGATCAAGAAGAAGTTAATGCAGAAACAAATAATAGGTTGCATTCATTAAAAGAAAAGGCAGACTTTGCAGGTATCCATTTATGCCCTGAGAGTGAAGATGTTTCAGATGAGGATGAAGTAAGATTAGTCGTTCTATCGCCTAAAAGTCCGCACAAAAAAGATGGTCAGCTTTCTGGAGCAGTAATAAAGGCAAGACAAATACTTGAAAATCGTGGAAATATCCCCAGACAATTCAAAAATATGTTGATATTCGTCGCACCTGACGCAGATATTATATCAAACCTGGATAATGATGTTAGAAGATATATCGCTTGGAAATCAGTTGTGGATGATCAAGAAGCTCTTAACTTAGATGCTCATCAAAGGAGGCAAGCTAATGAAAATTTAACTAATACAGATAAAACCGTAAACATACGCTTAAATGAAGCTTATATCTGGCTATTAGTGCCAACACAAGAAGGAACTAAACCAGTAACTATCGAAGCGAAAAGAATTACGAAAGGGGAGGGAGGCTTCATTTCTCGGGCATCAAAACAAGTTAGGAATGAAGAGCTAGTAATTCCAAGGTGGTCACCTGCATTATTAAAGACAGAGTTAGATAAGTGGCTATGGAAAAATAAGAAACACATAGAGCTGAAACAACTATGGGAATATTTTGCATCTTATCCATATCTTCCAAGACTGAGAGATTCGACAGTACTCCTCGATTGCATCAGGGAAGGCTTGAGAAGCAGAGATTTCTTTGGTTATGCCTCAAGCACAAATCAAGCGGGCAAGTATCTTGGACTAGAATTCGGAAACCCCGGTGCTTCCGTGGTTATAGATGCAATGAGCGTTCTTGTTAAGAGGGAAGTTGCATTAAAGCAGATTGAAGATGAAGAACTAAAACTACGAAAAGAATCCAGAGTAAGTGGAGATAAAGGAGAGTATACTCCATCTAAATCGACTAAAGAGATATTGCAAGAATCCAAGACAACAATATTTAAAAGGTTCTATGGTAGGGTTGAGTTGGATTCTATGAGATTATCAAGAGATGCTGACCAAATAGCAGAAGAAGTAATTCAGCACCTATCTTCATTGCCTAATTCTGATGTAGCCATAACGTTAGAGATTACAGCAAATATGTCCGATGGGATACCTGAGAAGATCGTAAGAATCTTGCTTGAGAATTGTAAGACTCTAAAATTCAAGAATAATGATTTTGAGGAATAGCAATGAATGTAAATCGTATATCTCAGAATATTTTGAAAGTTTCTAAATGCTCTACAAATTTGTGACAGAAATGGTTGCCATTCTGACATATCATTCAAAATTTATTTAACTTAATTTAGCAAACTCCACTTTAATATTCTTCCCAACAATCCTCCCAAACTCCTCAGGATGCTGAGTATGCACAGGTATAACCTTCTTTGGCCTCATCTCATCAATCATCCTCTTAATCTCAGTCCCGGGAGCATGCCCTGAAGCATGTATCTGGTGCATGGGATACAGCCCGAAATGCTCCATCCAGTTGTTTAAGCAATAGTGGGTTCGTTTATCTATCAATACTTAAATATCAGAAAAGCTCTATTATGTTTAGTGAGCTGATATGGCAAGACCCTTGATAAAAACTGTTGAAAAAAGAAACGGGAAAGAAGTTGTAGTATACAAACCTAATCCTAGATATCCGAGAGAAAAGGCTTTGAAAGAATTTGAAAGCATGCTAAGAAGAGTGGCTGTCAGGCTCGGCAAACAACCCTCTTAAATCTTCGTAAGTCAGCACTTTGTCATAGTATTCTTTGTATTTCTCCTTCAGTTTCTCTTCTCCGGTTAAAAACCATAGGTTGTTCTTTTTAGCCAATTGCAGGTGCATGAGATTAACCAAAGTTTTCTTTTTGGTCGCAACCTTGGAACAAATCTCTATAAGCTCATTTATCTCAATGACATCAAATTCTATATAGGATACGTTAAACGATACTAAAAACTTCTCCCACAAATCTTCCGAAAAGCTCTTGTCGCAACCCCACTCTGACTTCAAATATCTGAAAATCTCTGCTTTAGTTAAATTTGTAGTGAGCCTCTTCAACTCTGCTTGAGAAGATATAAACTTCAGAATATCCGGTATTTTCAAAGTTTCGCCTTTTCTAATGTTTTTCATCATGTTTCCAAACCATGCCAAATCATGTTGGTATCAAGATAAGTCTCTTTAGGGATTTCCATGCTGTTTGCCCGTGTTATTTATTTCGATTTCTTCCTTATATAAAATCCACGCCTAAATTTGAATTCATAATCCCCCTTCCTTATCTCGTCAGGATAGTCATCCCTGGCCGTCACCAGATTCACAAAAGCATCATTAACGTAAACATAGAAATTTTATAAAGATATAATCTGAATTAGTGATGTGGTCGTATGCCAGAAGTAAAGAAGCCAAGAGAAGGTTCAAAGGGATATTGGCCAAAGAAACGAAGCATTAGGATATATCCAAACTTGACAGCCTATCCTGAAGCAGATAAACCTAAGGTAATGGGGTATGCCGGATACAAATCTGGAATGCTGCATGCCATATTATTCGACAACAGGAAGGGTTCTCTTACATTCGGCCAGGAGGTTTCCAAACCAGTAACAATTATCGACTGCCCTCCTTTGAAGGTTATTGGCATCAGAGCTTATACAAATTCTGTTGATGGTTTGAAGATTTTATCCGACGCTTTAATTAAAGATTTGCCAAAGGATTTGTCTCGCAAGCTAAAAGTTGGCAATTTCAAAACTGAAGAAAAGTTGGCTGAAATAGATAAGATGGTTGATAAAGTTTCTAAAGTTAGAGTGATAGTTGTAACTCAGCCTCGGTTATCAGGGGCGAGAAAGAAAACCCCGGAAGTTTTTGAGCTTGAAGTTGGCGGAAAGAATCCGAAAGAGAACTTGGATTACGCTAAATCATTGTTGAACAAGGAAATTGGAGCTAAGGATTTCGTAAGGGAAGGCGAGCTGGTAGATGCTGTCGCAGTAACAAAAGGTAAAGGCACTCAAGGTCCTGTAAAGAGATTCGGCATAAAAATCCAAGTCAGACACGCTAAAAAGAAATTGAGGCATGTCGGTTCACTCGGACAGGAGAGGCCAGGAAAAGTAAGACATACAGTACCAATGGCAGGGCAAATGGGGTTCTGGCGAAGGACGGAGTTGAACAAGAGGGTTCTGAAAATCGGCGATGGTGATATAACACCGAAAAGTGGATTCAAAAGATACGGTGTTGTCAAAGGTAATTATATCTTGCTGGAAGGTTCTGTTCCTGGAAGCAAGAAAAGGTTAATCATGCTTAGACCCGCGATTAGACCGACAAGAATAAAGTTTAACCTCCCAGAAATAAGAGAGATTGCGAAGTGATGTCATGAATCGAGATACGGCAATTGTAAGTAAAACAGTAAAAAAAGAATTTGAAAAACATTTCGGCTATCCACCGCGAGTTAATTGGATAGAAATATATAAAATCAACGCCTATAAATTAGTAGCAGCTTATCTTACACAGCATGCGACTACTGAAGAGACAGCTTTACCTTCTCGTGAGCTTTCTAGAAGGATTGGAGTTCGACTTTCAGAAGTAGGCTTTCTTAATGGGGGTATATCCCCTGTAAAATTCCATGTAGTTAGAGCACAATTGAGGTATGGTACTGGTGAGCACTTTTATTGGGCACCTAATGAGGATGACGTACAAAATTATTTAGGGTTATTAATGAGGTTGGGATAGATGCAAGTGAATATTCTAGATTTAGAGGGCAAGCCAATAGAAAAAATCGAATTGCCGAAAGTATTCGAAGAGCCTGTCAGAAGAGATCTAGTTCTGCGGGCTGTATTAGCTAGCCAAAGAAACAGAAGACAACCTTACGGTCCAGATCCCATGGCCGGCAAGAGAACTTCGGCAGACTATCATGGTGTAAGAAGAACAAGATATTCGATGATGAACAAAGAGATGGCGAGATTGCCTAGGTTGCACGGGAAAACTGTTCCGTTCCTGATGATGCGGGCGCGATTTGTCCCCCAGGCTGTCGGTGGAAGAAGGGCGCATCCTCCGCTAGTTGAAAAGGTATGGGAAAAGAAGATTAACAAGAAGGAAAGGAGAAAAGCCATCAGAAGCGCTCTTGCCGCCACTGCTGTAAAAGGACTAGTCGCTGAAAGAGGGCATCAAGTTCAAGATATGAAAGAATTCCCGATAATTGTTGATGACAAGCTACAGGAACTGAAGAAAACCAAGGATGTCGTTCAATTTCTGAAGAAGATTGGATTAGAGAAGGAATTGGAAAGAATCAGCGAAAGAAAAGTCAGGGCTGGAAAGGGAAAAGCCCGCTCAAGGAAATATAAAATTAAAGTCGGTCCATTGTTTGTTGTTTCAAATGACAACGGCATCAGGAAGGCCGTGAAGAATATTTCTGGCTGTGATGTCTGTAAGGTTGATGGTTTGTCAGCTGAGGATCTGGCGCCTGGAGCTGATATAGGAAGATTAGTAATATTCACAAAAAGTGCAGTAGAAAATTTAAGTAACAAATGACTTCATATGACTCTAATAATTTGTGCGAAAGGGAAAGATGGTATGGTATTTGCTTCAGACAGTAGAGGTACTTTTGGTGACCCCGCAACTGGTGTTACAGCGCAAAATGATACAATGAAAAAGGTGTTTAGAATTAATAATAATAGTGTACTTATGAGTGCTGGTTCAGGTGAAGTTGGTGCAAAATTAGTTGATGATATTCTAAAAGTAATTGACATAAATATGAGTGTAACAGAGGTGATGGAACAAGTAAGTAGAATTGCTAAAGAAAAGTATGATAAGTGGTTTCAAAAATTGCCATTAATTATCAATCCAGCTAATCCAAATATTACTGCTCCTCCAAGACCTTCATTAGGTATAATCATAGGTGGTTATGAGACTGCAAAAGAATTAAAAGACTCAAAAATATTTAGTCTTATGAGTCAATTTGATTTTGCCCCATTTTTGCATGATTATGGATTTGCACTTCAGGGAGTTCCGCAGTATGCCCTTTATCTAATGAACAGATTATATTCTGAAGATATGAAAATTGAACAATTAAAACATCTTCTAGCTTATGTAATAACAGAAACTGCTACTCAAGATGGTAGAGTAGGAGGACCTCTAAGAATGGCAATTATAAATAGTACAGAAACTAAAGAATTAAGTAGAGAAGAAGTAGAAGAAATAAAAAAGCAAAATGAAGAAAATAGTAAAAGATTAAGAAGTTTATTTTATGGTGAATAATATGGACGAAGAAAGAAAAGAAATTAAAGTTATAAGAAGTCCACTCCCTCCAGCTCAAACTACTTACGAATACGAAACTTTCTATAAATTCTTTGAGAAGACTACTACTTTAGCAATCATTGAAGAATGAATTCACTAAGAAACATCCCGATAAGTCTCGTACATGAATGCGCATTCTTTATTGTGGCGCGCCAACAATTTTTTCACACGGTCAAAAATCACATTCGATTTTACCTCTTTCTTGCCTTTAGCCAGCTTTTGAACCTCTCCCATTATCTCCTTGGAAATCTTCTTCGCCGTCTTATCATCCATTTCAGCACTCAGGCATGCATTGTGAACAGACTTGAATAATTTCACTCCGCTGAACTTCTCTTTCCTGCCATCTCTTTTTATTACATACATAATATTACCCGAAGTTTATCGTCCCGTTGGCTATCAATATTAATAGCCAACTCAGACCAATTAAAAGCAACCCTGTGAACAGCCTCATGTGGGCGCGGTATTTCTGTTTCCACATCTTTATGGTTGCTACCCTCGCTCCTATCAAGAATATTGCCACTATAACAATCAGCGGCAGGACAAAAATCAAATTATACAAGAGCAGCAAGCCGAATGCCGCCAAGCCGAAATGCTGGGAGAGGAGCAAGATGATAGCGAGGTATGGCCCACCTGTGCATGGAAGCTCTACAGCGGCGACGAATGCGCCAAGAAGCAGCAGACCGGGAAGCGTCATTCTCATTGCGTATTCACTAATTTTTTTCGCCATTGACGGTGCTATGCTTAGGCTGAATCCTTTTCCATACCATAAGAAATCCTTTATCTCTACCAGACCAGCTGCTGTAAGAATCGATGCGACACCGATGCCAATATATGCGGCTACAGCAAGCGGGATTTGACTAAGAAACGTCATAAGCCCTAGTCCGGCCAAAACATAGGTCACAAACACCGCGCCGATGTATGCCATGGAGAACAAAAACATCTTTCCTTTTGACTGGCGCATAATCAGAAGGGTTGACAACAATAAAATCAGCACACCAATCGCACAAGGATTGATGGAATCTATCACAGCGGTAGTTAAGACAACACCCAATGCAGGCAACCCAGCTTCCACAACCATACCATCACGCGAAGACTATCCTTATGAAATCACCAGGCGGAACTTGGGAATAAGGGGATATCACATAACCACGGTAGTCACCTTCATGCAACTTGCCGTTGATAAACATCTTCACATTTCCTTTTTTTCCATCAGGACAATAATTACCATTATCCATGTTGATGATTCTCTCATTTGAGAAAGGAACATCGACTGCATCAAAGAAATTTCCTAAAGTTGCATCTTCACGTTCCTTCATTACGCCTTCCAAATGAATTCTGTAATCGCCATGATGGTGAACTTCTGCTGTACCGACTCTGTTAGCTAGTCCTGTGGCCTCGGGCAAAACAACCTTATTCCCGCATATCCAAATCTCAAAATCAGCATGCCAGTGCACCAGCCCCTTGCTCCACGATGTCACTGACATGTATACGGTATTTCCAACAAGATACCCCGTTGATGCTATCGCCAGCGCAACTATTATTCCGAAGATGATTTGTTTTTGATTTTCGATTAAACTGTCCTTGTAGGTGAGCAACATTATCGTGCAGGCTAGTATGCCAACCATCGACAAAGCAATTACAGTTGTAGCGTTGAACTGGTGGAAGAAACTCTCTGTAGCAGTTTGGTGGATTTCCTCTTCATGCGCATATGCAAATTGACCAAGTACTAAAATTATTCCCAGGAATATTCTAACAAAACTCGCAAACATTTGATTTTTTCTTCTTGCCATGTTTCTGATAATGTTCTATGCATTTCTTACAGCAAAAAGGTTTCTTATGGAAATGCAGAGTTTTGACATGATGCAATACTTTGCTGCATTGGAAGCATTTTTCAAGCTTGGTTACACCTTTCATATAAACTATTTAATGCTTTAAGTAAATAAAATTTACAAACTATTGTTCGAAATAAGCTTCCTCTTTCTTATAATCGTAATGAAAAGTAAACCCGCCGAATCTAATGAAATCCATACCAACTACACTTGGAATTTTTTCTCCGACATATTTGGTAGGGTCAAGCACACTAATACATCGCATTTTTACTCTTATCAGATTTTGTTTATCATCAAGGACCACTATTTCTACGTTTGGCATCACCATTCTTTTAAACTTGAGTCCGGCCATCCTAATATCGATATTTTCAGTAGGTAATGATAATCTCTTTACAGGTACACTAATACTTCAGAATCTTGAGGAGAAAGCGCTAACCAAGGACTTCCTGTATCAACTAAACCTTCTATTGATATAGGTCGAAGATGCGGGAATCCTTTCACAAAGAAGGTTAGAAAAACCGCTTGTTCACCAAACTATGGACGAACATGTAAAGGAATATGTACCATTATAACATCTTTAGAGAATATATGCCACACTTGATGGAGGAACCGAAATAATTGTTATTCGGGAAAAATCTTTCTTTTCAGTTTCTAATGTTTTAATCAATTCTGTTGCAGTTTTTGCCACTTTCGCCACTTCACCATTTTCTACTGCTATCACTTTATCAGGATATTTTGTTACTATTTCTTCCCACATCTCACTTATCTTCTTTCCATTTCCATTCCCATTTACTAAAATTTCCTTTTCGCTCATATTAACTCTAATTTTATTTAAGTTTATAAGAGTTTATAAGTTTTTATGTCTCTTAATTTTAATAGGATATAAAATAGTAAGTAAAAAAAGTTGAGTTTATGGATCCGTACAAGACATTATCATACGCTTATCTCACAGAGAAAGCTGTAGGGCTGGTGGAGAAGGAAAACAAGTTGGTGTTTATTGTCGACAGGAAAGCCGATAAGAGGCAGGTTAAAGAGGCTATAGAGAAGGCATTTGACGTGAAAGTTGCTAAGGTGAACACACAAATCAAAGGCGGAGAAAAGAAGGCTTATGTCAAATTAAAGCCGGAATCGAAAGCTATAGATGTTGCTGTTAAATTAGGATTGACTGTATAAGATTATTTCACTTTTTGATATTCTTTGAGCATATTTTCGACGTAACTAGGTAATTCTTCAAGAATCCGTAAATTGTCTTCTAATACATTTGGATTGACCCAAATAGCATCATCTGTTGGTCGAGGATACCCTTCTGCAATGACGATACCTTCTGCAGGAGTGTAATCTGCGATTAATCCCCTTGAAGGAAAGAAGTGTAAAGATGCCGTTCTGCTACCAATTTTTTGTATGGCATACCTAATACCCAGCTTTTTTAGACTTCCTAAAGTCTCTTCTGGTAATTCGTATAATGCTCTCATTATAGATGAAATTCTTTGTCTATGTTCCTCGTAATTAGGAACTTGAACTATTTTACGTTCAAGTAGTTGATAAGGAACATCGAGTGGCCTATCCAATTCATCAGATTTGAGTTTTTTACGTTTTTTTAGAGACTTCTCAAGAAGTTGTTGAACAGTACCAGGGTCTACTAATAATGATCCTTCTTGAGCTTTTTTGATTAAATCCGAAGGAGTTCGCCAAGAGGGTCCTTGTCTAGATGTAGATCGTCTATGTGGTCGTATATGTGTAGACATACTTTTATTAAAAACATTTAAATTTAAATTAAACAAGTGATTTCATGGGAAAAAATCTAATAGTTCAAGCACGTGGAAAGGGCGGACCAAGATACAGGACACCATCGCATAGATATTTAGGTAAAGTTAAGTATTTTTCCTACGGCACCTTCACCGCTAAAGTAGTCGACATCCTGAACGACCCGGGGCACTTCGCTCCTGTGATGCTTGTAAAAGATCAAAACGGAAGAGAGGTCCTCCATATAGCCCCAGAAGGTATACAAGCTGGTGATTTTGTTCATTATGGCCAATATTCCGGTACTGGTAGTGTTGTTGAAATTTCAAAGATCCCTGTTGGCACGAGAATTTCAGGGATAGAGACTTGGCCTGGTTCTGGACCTAAGATGTGCAGGAGCTCTGGTAGTTTCGCGACAGTTATGGGCGTGAGCGGTGGCAAGATTGCGATACAATTCTCCAAGGGAAGAGGAAAGACAATCGACGGCAAGTGCAGGGCTATGATAGGCGTTCCTGCGGGCGGAGGCAGATTGGAAAAGCCGTGGGTTAAAGCCGGGAAGAGATCGCATGCGATGATGGCTCGTGGAAAGCTATATCCGAGGACTGTGGGCGTCGCAATGAACCCTGTGGATCATCCTTATGGCGGAAAGAAGAAGCATGCCAAATTCAAAACTATTTCAAGGCACGCCCCACCTGGAAGAAAGATTGGCAGCATAGCTGCTAGAAGAACTGGAAAAAGAAAATAACACCTGAATAAAAGTAGCCATTTAATGAATTATAACTCTGACTTAGGCAAGAACTGCGAAGTACAGCACAATGAGAGCGGCTACTACAATGGCCCCTATCAGCAATTTGTTCATTTTCATAAACTTATTTGGGAAAATTGGCTTATAAAGATGCCGATAACGAATTTTATATATAATTTCCAATTTTGAGAGTAAGGTATATTTTCTAATTTAAGGATTTCTATGAGTTTTTATATATAGATGTAAACTGGTTTTGCTAGAATTAGGTGTTTTAGAAGGTAGTTTACATATGTAATAATTAGTATGATAGTCACAAAAGAAAATCTTATACACCATCTTGGAAACGATTTAGATGATTTAGAAGGTAATTTTAGAAAAGGTGTTTTAGACAAGCTAAGAAGATATGATTATTATACTACAAAAGAATTTGATCTTCCAGTTATAGATTATCTTTTCTTAGCACATCAACAAGGAAACAAAAGCATTAGAAAACTATCAGAAGAAACTAGTCTTTCTGTTGCAACATTGCGTAAGATTTTTGGTTTTTGTGGATTGCCGATACTAAAACAATCAGAAGCATCCAGTAGAGCATTGTACCTAAATTGGCAAGATCCTGAATTTAGAAGGAGGCATGATGAAAGAGGGAGGGAAATATTAGATATACTATGGAAAGATTCGGAATTTAGAGAACTCCAAGCTGAGGCGGCTAGAAAGACTTGGCAAGATCCTGAATTTAGAGAAAGGCAGGCTGAAGGAACTCGAAGAAAGTGGCAAGATCCTGAATACAGGGAAAGACAAACTGAAACGGTACGAGAAGTGTTAAATAGATTGAATCAAGATCCTGAGTTTAGGAAAAGAAATGCTGAAGCAACAGCTAGAGCATCAAGAGTAAAACATTACGGAGTTCCGATTAGTAAATTTGATATAAGAAGTATACTTGAAGCATCTGATAGATATGCAATTCGTATGGAAAATTATCAAGACCTAATTAATAGGATTTCACGGGAAACAAGCATAAGACAAGATGATGTAGTCACTTTCCTGAATCATAATTATAAGGGACCAGTCAAAGTGTATACAGCTGCAATAATTCAAGATATCGATACTGGAGAAGAATTTAGATATACTGTTGTTACTCCAGAAGAAACAGATCCTACAAAAGGTGAAATATCATATCGTTCTCCTGTAGGTAGGTCTTTATTGAATAAAAGAGTTGGTGATGAAGTCTATGTTAATGTTCCAAGAGGAGTTATACGTTATATCATACTGGGAATAGAACCAGCTCTTCGAGATACAACTAAAAATCATAGTTTACCCATAAGATAGTAGTTTCAAAAACTAAGCTATAACAATTCATTCAACCTTTCCCTAACATTCTTTACTTTCCTGTTGTAAGATAGACAATAAATTTAATCTTTAAAATATAACCTACTCTAAAATCAGGAACTTTTAAATAGGCAACAAACATAAATGATACTGATAATATGGCGAAAGAATTCAGTCTGAGAGGCCACAATTTCGAAGAATTGAAGGGGATGTCCATTGAAGAGTTTGCACGCTTGCTGCCTTCAAGAGAGAGGAGAAGTTTGAAAAGGGGCTTGACAGAACGGCAGAAGAACTTACTTGAAAAGATAAGAAAAAACCCAGATAAATTCCACAAGACGCACATAAGAAACATGATAATTTTACCCGAGATGGTTGGGAAGAAATTTGGTGTCTATAAGGGCGGGGCTGCTGAAGGCGACAAATCAAGCAAATGGGTGACTTTACAAGTGGAGCCTAGAATGGTAGGATTCAGATTGGGCGATTTTGCCATTCCTATAAAACGTGTGCAACATTCTGCCCCAGGTATCGGGGCTTCCAAATCAACAAAGCATGCAGCGATGAAGACTACATAAGGGATATGATGAAAACAGCAGTCGCAAAAACAACAAATTCGATAGTATCCCTCAAGGATTCTAGAAGATTATTGAGAGAAATTAAAGGCAAGAAGGTTGACAGGGTGAAGAAATTCTTGGATGGTTTACTTGAACAAAAAAGAGATGTTGATGGGCAGTATTTAACAAAAACTGCTGGAAAGATTTTGGATATCGTCAAGTCGGCTGAGGCGAATGCAAAGAACAAAACCATGAATGTTGAAAGATTGTTCATCAGGAATGCACGAGCAGATAAAGCTGAAAAGAGGATACTGGCGAAGAGCAGAACACCCCACAGGGGGCGGGAAGGAAAGGCTGCGAACATAGAAATTGTTGTAGAGGAAAGATAGATTTCTATATGTTTAACTATTATCTTTCTTTTTCCGCAAAGTTACCATATTTTCCTGAGCAATTAATTCCCAACCCACATGATTTAATAGATCTTTTTCCCACTCTGTTGCATTTAAAAGAGATTTCCTTGTGACATATTTATATGCCCCATCCTCACCTAGTACAGTAGCTACATTTAGTGTATAGGCTTCGTCTAAATCATGCAAGAGTTCGGGGTCAGTCTCCCGAATAGAGGTTGGTTCCAAGCTTTCTCCATTTTCACAGGAAGAAAGGATTAAATTCCTAAATCTCTCTGCTTTTCTCTTTACGGCATGATACCCGCCATGATACCGTGCACCTTTACCAAGTCCGTTTAGAACCACTTGTCTCAGATGTTCACGTGTTGGAATAACACCTCTAGGTTTTATAACTTTGCCATTTGCTACGTATTCTCTGTCAGTTTCTTCGAGCATCGCATTTAACATGTTCGGCCAACTCTCCCAGTATCCGTCAGGTTTTTTACGAACAGTGAACCCGAGTTCAGATGCCAGCACTCTCAGAGTAGTTTCATGGTATCTGTAAACCGCTGTACGTAGACCTCTGTACCCTATAGTGTGCAATACTCTTTCTGTCGGGAAGACACCAACTGGTTTTACAGCACCCTTATAATTTACTTCACTATTTGCGATTAGCGTTAAATAAAATTTTATAGTATCTAAATTAGTCCACGTATATGCGGGATGCCGTTTCTTAACAATACTCATGTTCATCATTTCGTACGAAAACTTTAAAAATGAGATTATACTACATAAATTAACCTATTATGGCTGTTGAGAAATTATTTATCAAAGAAGGGATCAAAGTATCTGAGGTAGAGGAATTCCTAAGGAAGAGATTCGAAAAAGCTGGTTACAGCCATACAGAAATCCAAAGGACACCACTAGGAACAAGAATAATCGTCCACGTGCACAAGCCTGGGCTGGTCATCGGCAGAAGCGGTCGGAGGGTGAATGAAATAACAGAAGAGATAAAAGACAGGCTTGGTTTTGAGAATCCTCTGCTGGATGTCAGGGAAGTTGGCGAGCCGTTTCTTGATGCCAATATTGTTGCTATGAGGATCGCACGGTCAATTGAAAAGGGGGTGAACTACAAGAAAGTCGCGAACTATTATTTGGAGAGGGTTATAGAAGCTGGAGCTGTGGGGATACAAATTGAAGTCGCTGGGAAGATTGGAGGAGTTGAACGCTCACGGCAGCAGAAGTTCAAGATGGGATTTGTTGCGCATTCAGGCGAGTATGCCGAAAGGCTGGTGGATGGCGGATATACGCAAGCTATTATAAAGGCTGGAATAATCGGGATTAAGGTGAAGATAATGAAAGCCTTGCCGAAGGAAGTTGTTGTTGAGAAAAAGGTTGAAGTTGGATAGATGTCATAACTGTGCATCTGCCTCATTTTTTATATTGACTCGTTAAAAATACTCTCACTGCGTGAGTTTTTACTTCGTAAAAATCGCCTAACACTGATTAGACGAAATTGCCTCGTATAAATTATAAAGGGACGTGCCGCATTAAACCCTTCGGACATTTTATCAAAAATCATTTGAATTTGGAAAAGAAAGGCAAGAAAGAGCTAGCTCGTTACCATAAGATATTTACCCACCTAAAATTTCCTCGACCTTCGTTATAAACTCATCCGCATCCGCCAGCGCGGTTTTTGCCATTTCCCTTGAAATCGCAGGTGTTGCATCGTACTGTGCAGTTTCTCTTCTTGTTTTTGTTTCAATCAATTTTGTTATAAGCTTCTCGCTTAGTGTATATGCCTTTGACAGGTTATCTACATGCTTCGCTTCCAGCCTCTCTTTTCTGACATAATGATGTTCAAGTACAGCTATAGTTGCAGCGTGGCTTTTTGACTTGAAACCCAGCTTTGCAAGAGTCGCCAGAGCAGACATATACATTCCGTAATATGAAACTATGATAACCCATTCGTATGTTTCAAATGACTCTGGCAACTCCAATGATTTTTTGAAATCGTTCTGTTCGGAAATCTTGAACATAAGATTCGCGATTGCATAATTCTTCCTAGCCTTTGCCAGAAACGGCTTTTCAAGCTTTGTGTATTCCTGCTTTTTCAAAAGCTGTTCTTTTCTCAGACAGCTGGCAATCTTTCTTTTCAGAAACTTGCTTCTTTTCATGTCATCAGCCTCCAGAATACTTCAGAACCGTATAAAGGCAACCCGTATGCTCTTGCTTCTTTGCCGACATTTAATTCTTTTGATTTCAGCATTTTTTTGAATTCTATCACATCAGTAATCAGCGGGCTTACTTTGACATTATGAGAATACTGATAGCCCGCGCACTCGCGCTCTATGCTTTCTCTCACGGATTTGTCTTTTATGTCGGCTACAATAAACAAAAGGTCTACATCCGAGGATTTAGTTGCTGTGCCTTTTACATAGCTGCCAAACAATACTATGGAATGAATGTCTGCTATATTCGTTTCGTTTAACTTTGTTGTTAGGTTTTCAATAACATCTTTAAGTTTCTGGTTCGTTTTTAGCAACTCGTCTTTTCTGAGCATATCGGTTTCAGCCAGAAAATGCCTGCATTTAGCATTCTCTAAGTTTAGAAAGCATTGTTTTGCGTTGCCTACTTTATTAATTGCGATTATGCCCTCTTTTTCCATACTGCTTACATGATTGTAAGCAGGCCTGTAGCCTATCTTAAGCCTTTTTGACATTTCAAGAATAGTAATGCCACTGTCCAAATCTTTCCTTAGAAGAGCGATTATTTTTAATGCAGTTTCCTGTCTCATTTTATTCACTTAATGAATAATACTATTCACTTTAGTATATAAGCTTTTCGACTTATGCTTGTGAAATTTCTATAAATCTTTTGCTCGCTCGCAAAAACGCATTTTCTATCTTGTTCGGTAAAACACTCTTCATTTATGTCCTCCGAACGCATGCCTAAGAGCGCCTAGTGCTTGATAACCATACCTGAATTTTTCTTTATCTTTCAGTTTCTTGAATTCACCAGTAACAGCTTTTATTGCTTCATCTATCACCCCACCCCTTTCCTCTTCTGGCACGCGTGAGATTGCCCTCACCCAATAACTAACAGCAACCTCCGGCATAGGAATGCCCGTCTCCTGCGCGATCTCTAAAGCCATCCTGGGATAGTCCCCGCCTTCTACGATATCACCCCTGCTTTCTATTTCCTCTTTCGGCATGTTTGCAAACAAGTCTGTCAGATGAGATTGAGTCAAGCCATCGCGGATTGTCCTGAAGGTGTGCTGGGGGTCGAAATTGAAATTCAAAGCCATGTTGGCAACCTCGGCTATGCCCTCCATCTCAGCCTGCTCCATCACGTTATGCAACATTTTTATTTTATGCCCGCTGCCGGAAGGACCGAGATAAACTGGCTTTCCTATCGCCTGCAGTAAAGGCAGCATTCTATCATACGCCTCCTCATCCCCTCCGACCCATACAGCCAGAGTGCCAGCTTTAGCCCTACCAGGCCCGCCACTAACACCGACATCAAGAAAGTAGACGTTGCTTTTCTTCAATTCTTCATGCATGCTAATGGATTGTCTGGGATCGCAATTGCCTGCGTCGGCAATTATCGAATTTTGCTTTGATCTCATGATATCTGCAAGACCAGAACCAAAAATTACTTCTTGAACAGACTCGTTGGGGATAGAAAGAATTATGACATCGACGTGATTGGCTAAGTCTTGCGGTGATTTTGCTATGTAGACAGATTCTTTTTCGAATCTTTCAAACAACTGCATGTCGGGCGTGCGCTTGTATAAAGCCTTCAGAAAACCGGCTTTCAGAAGATTTTCGGCAATCCCTAAACCCATCTTTCCTAGGCCAATGATTCCAGCCCTAATCTCAGCCATCAATCTCAATTAATAGTATGCGCCTTAAACTTTTATTCCTACAGATTTAATTACTTCAAGTATGACTGACTACTGGAAAATTGATAAAGAGCTGGTAAACAGAGTCTCACGTAACGCAAGGTTAAAACTCTCGGAGGAAGAAATAACAAAATTTACAAACCAACTAGAAGATATCCTTAAGGCTTTCAAAACTTTAGATGAAGTTAATACAACAAAAGTAAAGCCATCATTCCACCCACAAGAAATTTCTGACGTGTACCGAGAAGATAAGGCTGAAAAGTTCGATTGGGACCCCTTAGCTAACACCAAACATAAGGAGAAGAAATATTTCAAGGGACCGAGGATTGTATGAAATTAGATTTAAGAAAACTCGTAATCGATTATCTGAATGAAGCTAAATTAATGCAAACAGCTACTGTAAAAGATAACAAGCCATGGGGCGCAACATTTTGGTATGTTCACGATGAAGATTTAAATCTTTATTTTATTTCTCGAAGGAACCGAAGGCATTCAGTCGAACTGGAAAAAAATCCTAACGTCGCTGGTGCGATAGTCAAACCACATACAAAAGGAAGCGGAGAAAAAGTTCGAGGACTTCAGTTCGAAGGCACATGCCATGACCTCACAGACGAACCAGATGAATTGAAAAAAGTCAAGAAACTTTATCTTGCGAAATATAACCTGGCTGAGGATATACCTTTAAATCAATTATCAGATCCTAAATGGACAGCAACTTATTATGTGGTCCACCCCAAAGCATTTGTTTTATTTGACGAGATGAATTTCCCAAAATATCCACGACAGGAGCTTAAGTTATGAAACTGGAAAGAATTTCTGTTAAAGAATTCTTATCACGAGCCAACTCAGGCGATATAGATGTAGAAGACTTCACCGAGCATGTAACAGAAAATTCAAAACCAATCCAGAAAAAATACAATCCGTTCATCACACTTGCAAAACCAAGACAACCAAAGAAAAAAGGAAAATTATTCGGGTTACCTATATCCGTCAAGGACAACATCTGCACGAATGAGGTACAAACTACTGCAGGATCAAAAATACTTGAAGGGTATATCCCGTCTTTTTCCGCTACGTGCGTTGATAACGTTCTTGGTGAAGGTGCATTTATCTTAGGCAAGACAGCAATGGACGAGTTTGGTTTTGGTACCTTCTCTGTCAATTGCGCTTACGGTGCCCCGAAGAACCCTTTGGATACAGAAAGAAGTTGTGGCGGTTCTTCTGGCGGCGCTGGTTGCATAGCATTGGCAGCAGATTTTCCGCATGTTGCGTTGGCAGAAAGCACAGGAGGAAGCATATCCTGTCCTGCAGCATTTACTGGCACAGTAGGGTTGACACCAACTTACGGATTAGTCTCACGTTGGGGGTTGATTGATTATGCTAACAGCTTGGATAAAATTGGTTGCATAGGAAAATCAGTTCATGATGTTTCACTATTACTTTCCATTATAGCAGGTAATGATTCTAAAGATTCTACTTCACTGAATGTTCCGAAACAGGATTACACAAAATATCTGAAGAAAGATGTCAAAGGAATGAAAATCGGAGTGCCGAAAGAATACTTCGAAGGGATAGATGAAAAAATTACAAAAGTTGTCTGGAATTCAATTAAAAAATTAGAAGATTTAGGTGCGACATACAAAGAAGTTTCACTGCCGCATACAAAATATGCTTTACCATCTTACTATATAATCGCAGTAGCTGAAGCATCAACTAATCTCGCAAAATATGCTGGGATGAGATACGGATTGCATCAGGAATTGAAAGGAAATTTTGATGAGTATTTTTCTACTGTGAGAAGCAACGGATTTGGTGAAGAAGCAAAAAGAAGAATTATACTTGGAACATTTGCAAGAATGGCTGGATATAGGGATGCCTACTATCTGAAGGCGTTGCAAGTCAGAACTAAAGTTATAGAAGACTTCAAGAAAGCTTTCAAGCAAGTCGATGTATTAGCCGCACCTACAATGCCTGTTGTAGCTCCGAGATTTGATGAAATAGAGAAATTATCCCCGATTGAAGTTTACATGATGGATATACTGACTGTGGCTCCTAATCTTGCCGGGGTACCAATGATTTCTGTTCCTGCTGGTAAAATTAATGATTTGCCTGTTGGTTTACATTTGATGGGAGATCATCTACAGGAAGGAAAGATTTTACAAACTGCTCATACATTCGCGGCTATTTCAAGCCATAAACTAGTCGAGCCATAAACTAGAGTAACAGATGTAGAGAACTGTTGCCATTGAATATGCTTTTCCTCCAATGCCTCACGACCCTTGGGTGTAATCGAATAATATTTTCTAGGGCGATTTCTCCCATTTTCCCATCTGCTAGTCAGCAACTCATCTTTCTCTAGTCTCTTAAGCACCGGATAAAGAGTACCTTCTTTCAACCTGAAATAACCACTACTGTCTCTTAATACATCTCTGACTATTTCATACCCATATATAGGACCCTTCCTTTCTATTACCGAAAGCAGAATACAGTCAGTCACACCTTTTAATAGTTCTATTCTCTCTTTGGAAGTATCCACTACAACATTCATCAAAAAAAATAAGGTGAATATAAGTTTATTAAATTAACCCTTATTCAAAAATTTAACTAATGTGCTCTAAGTAATACACTCTGCACTTTATATCGTGATAATGGTAACCAGAACTTATTAGAAATGTAATTTAATGCAGAGTCCATGTCAGGAAATATAAGAGATTTGTTTCTCAAAGATTCTCTCACAAGCCAGACATCAGTTGGAATATATCCGGGATAACTTTCCCTGAAAACTATCACACCAGCTTGTCTTTTCACCTCTTCCAATTTTTCCAAAACTACAGGTTGCTAATGCTTTGAACAAATAGCATGACAAACAAAACCTTAAATCGTTTTTTAAACTCTAATTTATTATGACTTCCCTTCACATCGAAGCATACGTGCCAGTTGGAAGATATTTAATTTTCCCTACTTTGTTACTTGGTAAAAATTTATTTGAAACTGAATCAATCGCAAAATCTAATGGTTTGGTAGTTATACCATCTAGTGTCATACATCAAATTGCACGTCATGTAGTGTCTCTCTCCACCACTAGAGAATTTATACGATATGTTAGGGATAGAAATCCAGAATTAAGTGCTACCGATGCGAGGCAAGCCTATAAAGAATTTCGAGTCCAAATATGGGAGGAACAGAGACTGATAAGAGCAAAGGAAATTGTAGTTCATGCACGTCGCCCTTTCCCAAGCCACACGAGAATTAATGCTGATACATTGCCATATCGAGGAGATGCGATTTCATACGTATTAACTCATTACAATTTAAACCCGCTAGAAAATGGTGATTATGAATTTGATATAAACGGCATCAATCCTGATCCACGTATAGAATATCATACAGAGAGCGGACTAGCAAGAATATTAGGAGCTATAAACCGTCCACGACGTTTTGTTTGGGACTCTAAGCGATTGGATCAATATGGAATGAGAAGTGTTTTATGGGAGTTTGAACAGCATGGCAGTGTTCTTCATATAGATACTCCTCCTAGAGACGGGAAACCTTACGCGGGATCATTTCTAGGAAGAGAGATAGGTCAAAGAGGGTAAAGTCCAACTTGTTAATGCATTTGAAAATCAGCAGGTTAACAAGTTATATCATTTATAAGATCATCCCGAGCTTTTTTAACCGGTAGGAGACCATTTACAAGAAGGAAAGATTTTGCAGGTTGCTTATAATTTTGAAAATCAATAATTGAGAAATAATGAATAAACTACCGTTTTATAAACAACAAACACCTTTTACCTGTGCATTAGCATGCTTGAGGATGGTATTGGAATCTGTAGGGAGAATAATTAATGAAAACAAGTTGTCTAAAATTATCGGATTCGATATCAAAAGAGGGTATTCAATGCCGATGCTCAAAGACATTCTAGATATAATGGGTATGGAATATAAATTGATTCCAAAAGCGTCTATAGAAGAACTTAGCTCTATGTTAAAATACTATCCTATTGCAATAATCAGCCCAAAAATCTATCAGAACATACCAGAAGAACATGGTCACACAGTTGTAGTAAAGGATATAACAGATAAAAGCGTAATAATAAATGATCCTGACCAGCAATTCGGTGGAGAGAATAGAGAGATTGACTTGAATCTATTTGTTCGAGCTTGGGTAGAATCAAGAAATTGGATGTTGGTTGTCAAAGGTGAAGAAAAATGAAGACGGAAAAGGAAATAAAGGAGAAGGCTGAACGTTACATAATAGATTATGGAGGAACTATGCTTCAACCAGGTCCAGTTATTTTTTACAGAGAAAAGGGCGTATGGATTGTTCCTATCTTCTATGGTCCAAAATTTTCCGAATTTCCGTTAGATGAGATGGAGTTCAACGAGGACGGTGATTTGGTATATGCACCTTCTTCCGAGAAACTGTCAAAATTAATAAGGGTAAGATTCAACCTCCCCAGCAAGGAAGAACTTGAGATCGCAATGGGCAAGCCAGTTTAATTTACTTCAACCCTAAATTTATCTTATGCCGATTGTAGAGCTTGAACATCAGAAGTATCTTAAAGGCCTGAAAAAGAAAGGTTCTGTTTTGGTGTGCCCGAGATTCGCAGGAAGGAGATTGTTTCCAGACAATTTGATAAGGGAATGCGACGAGTGCAGATATAAGATACAGCTGAGGCCTTACAATGAGGTAGCGCACAAAAAGATATGCGTTGAATGCGCTTCTAAGATGGAAGTGGAAAAAAATGTACCCAGCGGCAAGATTGTCGGAGAGATTATGGAACAGATGCTAAAAAGAGGCGTTGCGAGTTAAAAAGTTGGTTAATGAAGACTGTTTTAACAAAGCACTTTGTTGTTTGTATCTTGAAAATGGTAGCCAAAGCTTTCCAGAAATATAATTCAATGCAGAATTTAAATCAGAGAATACAAAAGACTTCTTCTTCATAGCTTCTCTAACTGTTTGGCGTGTCAGCCAGACACCTGTTGGAATATATCCTGGATAGCTCTCCCTGAAAATTATCACGCCAGCTTGTTTTTTCATTTCTTCTAGTTTCTCCAAAGTGCTTACTCTAACGCTGTAATAACACCCTCCGATACTAGCGTATTCTTTTCTGCCCTGAAATGGTTCCCAATCCGAGAATAAAACTTCTTCGTTGCCTAAGACTCTAATAAAGGCTTCCAGAAATTCATACTGCCAGTATCCTGGCATTAACAGAATTGCAAAGAAATTGTTGAACGCTTCAAATTCGTATACCTGATAAGAATCGATGAGAGGATATGTCTTAACCTTTTCCAATAAATGAAGTGATACTGTATCGTCGACTGCTGTAATACTCCACCTTGTCGGAACTAATTTTCTATTCTTTCTTAAACCAAATGCACCCACACTTAATGCTTTCTGAAGCGAGGAAACAACCAAACCTTTTTCATAAAGTTCTATCATCGCATCTCTAGCCCTCAAATCAGTATCATAGAAAGCTTTCTCCAGTTGTACGTTCCATTTAACATTTTCAGTCAGTTTCATTTCCTTTAACGGCGCGCTAGGGCCGAATGGTTGTATGTCCTCATGGAAGAACCCTCCTCTTGGTTTTTTCTTGAATTCAGCGTCAAGCTCCAAAGATTTCTTAGCCAGAGCTATCTCTTGAAGCGATTGAGCTGGTTTTGATTGTACATCCTTCACATTTACAGATTCTTTTCCACGAACCAAACTCAGCCTGAAATTCACCACATCTTCAATAGATTTACCTTTCGTAAGCCATTCTTCTGGCAAATCCATTACCTGCGTGTCGCCGTGAACAGGAGGGATTAAAGGACCGACAGAAACGCGGGGATATCCAAATTTCCCAACAAAAACTGAAGGCGGGCTCGCACCAGATATACTTTCACCTAC
>Ga0213870_1000023_pt1 | contig 85688 bp, 89 predicted proteins | sample WICALVC2017_Meta_FD_160119 | JGI IMG/M metagenome (GOLD analysis project Ga0213870, IMG submission 160119) | Freshwater microbial communities from subterranean cave lake in Wind Cave National Park, South Dakota, United States - WICALVC2017 | ecosystem: Environmental > Aquatic > Deep subsurface >...
GCCGCGCAGAATCGGCGTGAGCTTCTTCTGAAAGCCCGCGCCGTCCTGGACCAGCGCCTGCGCAGCGTGCTGGCTCATTTTCACCTTCCGGATGGCATGCCCGACGAGGTCTCTGATCTGACCGATCTGCTCGTCGGTGGGTGGGATGCTCATTGGCGTGATCAGTGTCGATTGGGGCACCGTCATCACCATCCCTTTCATTGACAAGGTACATGGTCCGCGCTGCCACCATGACAACGCGGGGCTCCTTCGTGGAACCCAGCGCGGCGCTTCTTCAAAGCGTCGCAATGGCTTTCACGAAAGAAGAATGAAGCATACCAAAAATCACAAATTTGTCAAGGCCCCAATTGAAAACACGAATCCGAGGGCTTTTTTTACCTTAATCTCCAGTGGGGGTCGCAATTGCCTCCGACATTCCAAATATGAGAGCCGTTGGGTCGGCGTCCGAGATGAGCGGTAGGCCGACCGAGCGGGCATGGTCCCTCCGATCGCGATCGGAGGGAAGCGAGGGAGACACCGCAGGAAAAAATCCACGCTGGGGATTTTCTCCGTAGCGAATCCGGACGACGGGCCGACGGCGAGATCCCTCGACGCGGCTCGGGATGACATAAATCACAACCTACTCCCACTCCACCGTCCCCGGCGGTTTGCTCGTGATGTCGTAGAGTACCCGGACCGCGCCAAGCGCCTCGGAGTTCTTAGAAGACCTTCACTCCTGTTTTTTTAATCTCATGCACCAGCGGGCTCGTACTGTCGTTGAACTCCTCCGGAGTGAACCCATGGGGCTCGATCCGAGTGTCAACCGACCGCCGCAATTTCCAGAGCAAAAGAAGATTTTTTTCAAAGTTCCGTTGCGGGCGGAGCCGCTTGGTGACCACTGCGACATCAATATCGCTCTCCTTCCGGTGAGAAGATTTCAGCGCCGACCCGAAAAGATATACCGACGAAAACGAATACCCCTCTTCCGAAAGTTTTTTTGCGTACTTTCGCACTACCTGTTTTGCTTCGCGCGCTGACATAGTTTTTGGTACAAGGCACGAATCTCCTTGAGGTACCCGGTGGTGTACTCTCGCGTGCATCGCTTATAAAAACGAAGTTTATAGTCGGGATACCGCGCCCGAATATTAAAACTATTCACGATGTCCAAAAGGTCGAGGTCCGCTTCGCTCATCGGCACCCCGGAGAGTTCACTTAACCGCACCAGATCGTGCATATAGGGAGCGTGTTCTCTCGTATGCCGGACCACAAGCGCCTTGATGATCTTCTCAAGAACCATGTGGGCGAAAAACAATGCATCCGAATAACGCCGCGATTGGTACAGCGCATGCATTGTTTCCTCGTCATGCGCAGCACCGGCGAGCCAGTACTTAATGATTTCTTTGGCGTTTTTTATCATACAAAAAGTAGTATATCACACTTCCTACTCCCACTCCACCGTCCCCGGCGGTTTGCTTGTGATGTCGTAGAGCACCCGCACAGCGCCGGGCACTTCATTCGTGATTCGCCAAGAAAGTTTGGCGAGGAACTCGCTTGGCAGCTTTGCCCAATCCGCAGTCATAATGTCTGAAGATTTTACAATGCGCACGACAATAGGATACGCATAATTGCGCTCATCGCCTGTGACGCCAACGGTCTTTTGCGAAAGCAACTGCGCAAAGTAGTGGTAGAACTCAAACTCCCAGCCGGCGCTCTTTACTTCTTCTTGGACAATAGCATCTGCCTGCCGCAAAATGCGGAGCTTCTCTGTGGTTACCTCTCCGGCAATACGGATTGCAAGCCCAGGACCCGGAAACGGCTGCCGCCAAACTAACTCCTTTGGCAGCCCCAATGCCTCACCGAGCTCGCGCACTTCGTCCTTAAAAAGATCGCGCAATGGCTCAATGAGTTTCCAGCGAATGCCTTTTGGCAGGCCGCCGACATTGTGATGAGATTTAATGACGCACGCTTGTTTGCCGCTTTTGGCTTGTGCGGACTCAATGACATCCGAGTGGATCGTGCCTTGTGCAAAAAATTCTGGTTTCGGTCGCAGATGCTTCACAGTATTGGCAAATACTCGCACAAACTCGGCGCCGATGATTTTTCGTTTGGTTTCCCCAAATTCCACGCCGCGAAGTTTTCGAAAAAATTGCGCTTGGGCGTTGACGACCACAGTCCGACACGGGAGTGTTTTGAGGATTTGTACAACGTCTTCGGGCTCGCCTTGCCGAAGCAGGCCGTGGTTCACAAACACTGCCGAAAGTTGTTTGCCCACTGCACGCGAGACCAACGCCGCAGTCACGGTCGAGTCCACGCCACCGGAAACCGCAGCAAAAATTCTGGCATCCCCAACCGCGTCGCGAATTTCATGAACCTTGCGTTCGATAAGGTTGCCCACGTCCCAATTCCTTTTACATCGCGCAACCACAAACAGAAAATTGTTCAAAATCTTCATGCCGTCCCGCGAGTGCTCCACTTCTGGATGGAACTGCAGCCCATAAATTTTGCGTCGAGCATCGGCAATGGCTGCATCTGGAGAATTTTCCGTATGCGCGAGTCGGATAAATCCTCGTGGGAGCTTGGTCACGAGGTCCCCGTGGCTCATCCAAACCGCGCTCGTCTTTCCCAGACCAGAAAAGAGGTTTGCGTGATTGGTGATGGTTAATGTCGCAGGCCCATACTCTCGTTTTGCTGCGCGCTCCACGACGCCACCGAGTTCGTGAGCCATGAACTGCATGCCGTAGCAAATGCCTAAAATTGGGACTCCAGACAAAAAAATTCCGTGACCAAGACGAGGCGCACCGGGAGCGTAGACCGAATCCGGACCTCCAGAGAGAATGAGCGCTGAGGCGCTCCTAAGTTCACGCGCCGAAGTTGAAAACGGCCGAAGTTCAGCCGCAACCCCTAACGCACGCACTCTGCGCGCAATAAGTTGCGAGTACTGCGACCCGAAGTCAAGGATGAAGACCATTGCCGTTTTTGATGAACGTGACGTCAAACGCATTCTGCTGCAGTTTTTGAATTTCTGCTGGAGTAAACACTCCCTTCTCCTCGAGCATTCGAAATTCTTTACGCAGGGTAGTGCCATGCATTTCTGGGCCATCGGTGTTAATCGTGAGCGGCACTCTGGCATCCCAGAGCGTGCGATAGACCTTCTTCATCTCACGGACATTCTTCACCACTCCCACATTGAGATTTGAGGTTGGGCATACTTCCAAGGCAATATGTTGCTCTTTGAGTTTGCCCATGAGCCGGCTGCTCTGATGCGCCATGATCCCATGCCCGATGCGGTGGGGCTTGATTGTGTCTACCACAAATTCCATTTCTTTAAGCTGCCCTTCTTCGCCAGTGTGAATGGTGACACCAAATCCTCGGCGTTTGGCGTCGCGAAAAAGATCCACATACTCGCGCATCTGAAACTTCGCGTGCTGCGGCCCAGCAATGTCAATGCCAATAATGCCGTGATGTTGGTACTTCAGCGCTTTTTCGTAAATGACGCGGTTCATCTTGTAGGTAAACCCCCGATCAAGCATGAGAATAAGTCCGGCGCGCACGTCCGGATATTCAAGCACTGCGCGCTCCATGCCGCGAATCGTGGAAAGAATAATATAGTCAAGGTCTCGCTCCCCGCCGCGGTTTCGCTTCATGGGATTGTAGCGAATCTCATGAAGCACAATATTGTTCGCGCGATAGGCCCCACCCAAAATCCCATGAATTGCCGCTTCCATCGCAGAGGGCGAGGATTGAATAAGTTCGGTCCAGTGGTACTTGTTGTGATCAATCTCAGCAAATCCGCCCTGCGACCGTTTCGTAATCGTCACGAGTTTGTAAAACTGCCAATAATCGCGCGTGGGCAACTTAATCCCTTGCTCGTGGGCCAACGTCCACATGATCGCAGCATCCACCGCGCCTCCGACGTGGGTGTGCAAATCAGCAAGCGGCACTTTCTGCCTCATTATATTGCCTGAGCTTGTCGAAGGCATACAGATTGAAAGAGTCCTAAATTCTAAATCCTAATTTCTAAATCCAAAACAAACCCAAAATCCAAATATCTGAAATCCCAAATGCCATTTTTGAATTTCGTAATTCGAGCATTAGGATTTGTTTAGGATTTGGTACTTGGGATTTATGGACTGTAGCGGTAGTTCGGCGCCTCTCGTTGCATCGCGAGCGTATGCGGATGCGACTCCCGCCGACCAGAATCGGTGATGCGGACAAATTGCGCGCGCTTCTGGAGTTCTTGGATTGTAGACGCGCCAACGTAGCCCATGCCAGCGCGCAGTCCGCCGAGTAATTGAAAGACGACTTCTTGTAACGGACCCTTATATGCCGTCACGCCTTCCACACCTTCGGGCACATATTTCTTGGCACCTTTTTGGAAGTATCGGTCTGTACTTTGTCCTTTGTTCATCGCGGCCTGTGACCCCATGCCGCGATATACTTTGTATTTTTTTCCGCCAATGATGACAAGCTTGCCCGGAGCTTCATCAGTTCCTGCAAATAATCCGCCGAGCATCACGGCGCTCGCTCCCGCTGCCAGGGCTTTGACAATGTCGCCAGAGTAGCGGATACCGCCGTCAGCGATAACCGCAATGCCCGCTTTTTTGGCAACCCGCGACACGTCCATAATGGCAGTGAGCTGCGGAACACCGATCCCAGCGACAATACGCGTCGTACAAATCGATCCTGGGCCTACGCCGACTTTGAGTGCATCAGCAACCGGCAACAAAAACTTGGCAGCCGCCGCAGTCGCGATGTTTCCCACGACAAGGCCTGCGTGGATCTGCTTTTTCATCCGCTTCACGTCTGCGAGAATATCTGGCTTATGCGCATGGGCACAGTCAATGAAAATCACGTCCGCACCGGCTTTATCCAACGCCCGCGCGCGATCAATGTCGTGCGGGCCAACCGCGGCACCGACGAACATGCCGTGAGAAGCTAAGCTTGTTGCTCCTCGGTGTTTGCAGAGAAGCTTAGCTTCTGCGATGTACGTGCGAGTCGAGAACTTCTTTTTCACTTCCCGCACCATCTTCACTTGCTCTTGAATCGTACAATTGCGATGCAGCACGCCTATCCCACCTTCTTGAGCTAACGCAATGGCCATGCTGGCCTCGGTGACCGTATCCATTGCAGACGAAAGAAGCGGCACTCTCAAGGAGAGCCGCTTCGTGAGTTTTGTCTCGAGATTGACCGCACTGGGCCGGACGTCCGAAACTTGCGGAATCAAGAGGACGTCGTCAAACGTGAGCCCAAGGGGAAAGTCGCGTGCCATGGTGCCACGAGTATAGCAAGAATTCTCTTAACGCACAAGCGGAAGGATTTCTCGTAAATCTTCGTAACCTGGTTACGAAGATTGATACCTCGGCGGCAAACCGAAGCGCCTAAGCCAGAGGTTTAAGGCGCAACGATTCCCGTTGAATGCCATATCCTCCGGCAGCTCCGAGAGCTCAACCCAACGCAATTCTTCAAGATCATCTCCTGCAGAAAGAGTGCCACCAGTGACCCTCGCTTGATAAAAGATACAAACAAGATGCGTGGTCCAGCGGTTATAGAAAGGATCTTCAAAAATTCCGAGAAGTTCCTTAATTTGAACCTCCAAACCGGTCTCCTCTCGCACTTCGCGCTGCCCCGCGGTCTCCGGATGCTCGCCCATTTCCAGAAACCCGCCTGGAGTATCCCAACGTCCGGCTTCCACATGTCCTGCGACGCGCTTGCCAATAAGCACTTTTGTCCCGTCGCTCACGATGACCCCAACCGTCACCTTCCCGTTTTCGTAGAGGACAAAATCGCAGTGCGGACAGTGCAACTGCTGCTGCCCATTTTCTGCTCGAAATCCGGCAGCAGTCAATGTTTGAGTGAAATGTTCGCAGTAGGGCACAATCTGGAAATATTCTACTCTATTGGCTTCTTTTCTATCTGTTCCGCAAGTTCCTCGTACGACTGGATTGGCGGCAACGGAATGTTCTTTGGTAGAATCTCCCGTATAACCTCGGCGACTTGTCGAGGGAACACGATTGAATAAAAATCAGTCAGAGGAACCATGTATTGCTCTCCGCGACCAACAGTATCCTCTCTTTGTATAACCTGTGTTCTGTCAATAACAAGAACACCCCAACCGTTATCGTAAGCCCCGACTCCCATTGAGTGCGCTGGTTCTCCCAGTGCACTCAATGCTCCGAAATGCATTTTACCTCGAGTGCCCTTAAAGCATCCACTCTGAATAATGTCCAATAAATTTTGTAGTCCTCCACCAAGGCCATGCGCGATAAGACTGTGGATGAACTCCATGTCTTGTCCCGTCAGTCTCGCATGTCTCATAAGTTTTTTATTGTATTGTCCAGCAGTCCTTTTCAACCTTTCCTGTGCCTCTTCTGTGTCAGGATAACTGATATTGCTCCAGAGCGGCATCTCAACTCTAAATATCCCTGCAGGTAGTTTGGGTTTCGGGGGCGTAGGAATCCTTTTCAGAATCTCACTTCGTATCCTTTCCCTGTCAAAATTACTTTCAGAGGGATGGCTTCGTTCTGACATAAATGTGTTGCAAATTAGCGGGTAGGGGGAGTCGAACCCTCGTCAACAGGTTGTCACCCCGCCCGTGGGCGGGGGATCCCGCCTTCCTAGCTCGTATACACTGAGCGGGTGACCGGAATCGGACCGGCTTCTCCACCTTGGAAGGGTGGCATAATACCATTATACGACACCCGCTCAGTGTATACGAAAATTAACGTGGCGGGAGAAACTTGTGGTAATACCGTTATACGATACCCGCATTTTCCTTTGATCCAACAGAAGCTTTAATAATCTCGATATTACAACTTTGGTGCTGGGTGCACCATGCCTGGCAGCGGCTGGCCGTTGCTTCTTCAGTATAAAGAAGCCCGCAGACGCTGCAGGCGTAGAGGGTCGTTTCGTCCCGAGTGATTGCTTCAGGCATAGTCAGGACACCATGAGCTTTGGAAACGGTTCCATCTTTTGGATCTCTTTAGCGTCTTCGGTAGTGAAGACATTCCTCTGTTCGAGCTTGCCCACGACCGCGAGGAGCTTCGCATCTTCTTTGCGTGTAAGCAGCACTGAATCACCACGGACATCATTGTTTTTTCGATCAATGTGGTCGATAACATCAGACCGGAGCCTGCCGATCTCTCCCCGGAGTTCCTGCTTGGTTAAGAGGAGATCCTCCTTGGTGGCAAACTTCTCGGCCTCCTTCTTTGTCACCATGTGTTCCTTAAGGAAATCCATGATCTCGTCTGTTGTGGCACCGTAGCCGTTTTTTTCACCAGCCATATGGTTATCATTAAATCCGCTTTCGCTCTTGGTAAACGTGCCACAGCGGGGGGATAACTGAAAGAATAACAATTGCGGCGATAATGAGCAAGAGGTAGCGGTCAATGTCTGGCACAAGTCCGTGAAGGTAAAACCCGGCTACAGGAAGGCCAATGGCCCAGAGCGCCCCGCCGATGAGGTTATAGAGAACAAACGTCTGGTACGGCATCTGTCCCACTCCGGCGACAATCGGCGCAAACGTCCGGACAATGGGCACGAACCGCGCAAGCACGATGGTTTTCTTTCCATACTTCGCGTAAAATCCCCGCGCGCGTTCGAGATGATGGCGGTGAAAAAATCGAGAATCCTCGCGCGAAAAAATCTTTGGTCCAACTCTGCGCCCAAATGTATAACCGACATTGTCTCCGAGCACCGCAGCCAAAAAACACAGCCCGACTAAAATCGGAAGGTTAAAATAACCTTTAGCCGCGAGCAACCCAGCCGTAAACAACAAACTATCCCCGGGCAGAAAAAATCCAAAAAACAATCCGGACTCGGCAAAGACAATTGCCGCAATGCCAAGGTAGCCGATGGTTTGCAGGAGAGATTGGAGATCAAACATGAGTGAAAATTTCTAATCCCTAATGACTAATGTCTAATGACGGTTGAGCGTTGAACAACGTTTCGCCGACATTAGAAATTAGATATTAGTCATTAGACATTCATTGCCTACCGCGCACCCACGATACTAATCTCCGGCTCGAGCCAATATCCGGTCTTCTCCTTTACGACTTTTTGGGCATGTTCGATGAGTACCAACACGTCGGCGGCGGTCGCGTGGTCTACGTTCACAAAATAATTCGCGTGCTTAGGCGATACCATAGCGCCACCGATCCGAAACCCCTTGAGCCCCGCCTGATCAATAAGCCGGCCAGCACCTACTCCTTTGATCTTCTTAAATACTGACCCACAGCTGGGAAATTCCTCAAGCTGCGGCTGCTTTGCAATTCGCCATGCCATATTCTCCTCCATGACGCGCTGGATCTCTTCTTTGGGTTTGGGTTCCAACTGAAATGTAACGTCTAGGACAATGTCTCCGGTTTCACGCAGCGAGCTATAGTCATAGCAAAACTGGAAATACTCCGGACCAACTTCTTTGACGTCGAGTGCTTTGGTCAGCACGGTCGCCCGTTCAACCACTTCTGCAATAAACACGGTGCGCTCGCGTGCAGGCGCTGGCGAAAGAAAGTGAAGATTCTGCCAGAGCGCGCCGCCCACGGTCGAGGGGATGCCGACATAATGTTCGAGTCCAGAGAGCCCGCGGTCGCGGCATGCGACGATGAGCTCCGCGATGATGGCGCCACTTTCTGCCCGAAGCCGGTTTCTATCGAGAAACTCAAAACGATTCGCACAATTATGAATGACCAGTCCGCGAAACCCTTTGTCCGTCACCAGGATATTTGCGCCTTTACCAAACAGAAAATAAGCAACGCCCGCGTTCTGAGCTTCCCGCACCGCGTTGCCAAGCTCTCCAATCGAACGAACCTCGACGAAAAAATCTGCCGGCCCGCCAATATGGTAGGTCGTGAATGGTGCGAGCATTGTATTGTGTTGCTGCCCCTCAAGAGACAGTTCCATGTGGTTTATTCAACGAGGACGGTGCCAGTCATTGTTTCGGCATGCGCGCTACAGTGGTAGGGATAAACCCCGGGGGTATCAAAGACCATGCCGTAGACGTCGCCGGCTTTGAGCAATCGTGAATTCTGCTTGGGGTAGTAGGTATGCGCCGGGTGCGAGTCCGTATTCACATAGTGCTCCGCGGCTTCGTTGTTTTTCCAGATCACTCGAGTGCCGCGGCTGATGCGAATAACCTTTGGGCTAAACGCCAAATTGGCAAGCGACACACTCACTTCTTTTTGATTTCGCAAATCTTGCGCAGCTACTGCTTTGCTTCGATCAATGACAAACTGGAATTTGCCATCATGGCAGCTCGTGTCTGGCCAACAGGCGCGATAGGCGACCAAATAAAGTCCATCTGGCGCACTCGGATCCATAGCGCGCCGCATCGCCAGTGTGTTGTTATCAATCATGGTGTTGCCGATCCCATACTCTTTCCCATTGGAACTCACGGAGATAGCGGAAGGCGCAGCCAGGTCAAAATTCACATCCACCACCACATTGACTGGAACGCTGGGGAGCACGCTTGCATGCGCTGGAGTGTTGCTCTCGTAGTGCGCACTCTTTTTCGCGCGGATGAATGTGAGATCAGTTCCCGGCACGCTTGATGTCTCGGGCGCTTCCGAATCTTTTTGTGTCGCGAGCACAATGGCGACCACGACAGCAACAGCGAGAATGCCGAAAATAACTTTTTTTCGCATAGTGTTTATGGGTTATGGTCCGATAAGCGACTCCCGAGTAAGCTTACGGAAGGGACTCAGAAACCGCAAGTAGTGACATTTCCATTTCGGTTTGACAATATTTTGACCGTACCTCACCCACGCACGACGAGCAACGCGATGTACGTCACATACGTTGCGAGAAACACGACGCCTTGCCATCGTTCGAGGACGTGTCGCTTGCCCACGAACATCCAGAGGAATAAGAGGAAACTCGCTGCAATGGTGACTGCGATATCGGCGTTCGTCGACGCCGTAATCGGCAAGGGGGTGATGAGCGCCGAGGTGCCGAGCACAAAGAAAATGTTGAAAATATTTGACCCGACCACGTTGCCAACGGCGATATCCGCATTGCGCCGATACGCGGCAAGAACCGAGGTCGCAAGCTCGGGCGCCGAGGTGCCGACGGCGACGATCGTGAGCCCGATGAGCGACTCTGACACGCCGAACTCACGCGCGAGAGACACCGCTGCAGTGACCAACCAATATCCGCCTAATCCTAGCATCGCGAGTCCGCCGAGGATGCGCAGCACAGATGCCATCAGAGAACGATGCTCTGCTGCAGGCGCCAAGACGCTGGACTCCTCGGGCACGCGCGCAATGCCAAACGTGTAGTAGAGGAAGATAACAAAAAACGCAAGGAGTATAGACCCATCAATCCGCGAAATCTCCGAAAACCCGCGACCCTCGAGCAGCCGATCATTAGCCATGAGTCCGAGCAGCGCCGCCGCAAGCAACGACAACGGGATCTCCTTCCAGACCGTTCCCTTGGTGACCCGCAACGGAAAGATGAGGGTTGCAAGCCCTAAGATTAGCAGAACATTTGCGATGTTGCTGCCAAGGATATTGCCGATCGCAATGTCAGTATTACCTCGGACGCTTGCGACGAGGTTCACAACCAGCTCAGGCGCCGAAGTACCAAAAGCCACAATCGTGAGCCCGATCACGAGATCCGAGACGCGCAGCCTCCGCGCGAGCAAGGAGGCGCCAGAAACCAAAAAATCCGCTCCTTTTATAAGAAGGACGAATCCAAGAAGCGCGAGTCCGGCTGTCTCAACCATAGTATGGTATTAAGGATTTCTCGACGATTGATGGAGACTTATCGGCTTTCCACCGACATGCGCAACACTCTCCCGAAGCTCTGCGATCTGCGCAATAAGGAGGATATTGGCCGTCAAAATGACAACAAAGATCAAAATAAGCGCGGCTCCTCCGAGAAAAATTCCGCCAAGAACCGCAACCAGTGCGGCCCCGAGTGTCGTGAGAATATTATCCATCCCGACCCCGACAATCGCATCTCCCACTCTCCCCTTGGGATGCACGACAAATTGGTGGATGACCGCCATCTCGCTTAAGCACCCAATGATGCCGGCAAGCACGCCAGCAAGAATATACGGGGTGCGCGTTAACTCTGCAAATGCCTCAATTGCGGCGACCATGGCTTCCGCAGCAAAAAAAATCGCAATCCCGGAAACGACGAGATCCACCCAAATGCGCAACGTGGACTGTTTGGCATAATATCGCTCCTCTTGAAGCACTGCTCCAAAAGGAACATCTTGCCGGTGATTTTTCCGAAACATGTATAGTACCCCAACGCACAGTATCGCAATCGCGAGCCCTGCTGATTTTGTTAACCGATACAAATCCTCACGGAATCCCTCCGGCGGCACCGCAACCCGACCAAAAAGGACCATCGAAATTGCGACGGCCATGGTCAGTAGCGAAAGCGCGAGCACGACGCGGATCGCTGTAGTAAACTCTTGCGCAGAGGGTTTGAGTTTATGTTTGGAAATCGGGGTTACAACCCCACCACGGGAAAATCCCGGAAACATCAACAACGCACGGCGTGTACGGTTCGCGAGGTTCTGCCGAAACAAACACCAAACCGCGTGAAAAATATTGTAGATGTTTGATCCAAATGTTGCCGCAGCCGCAATAATCGCCAAATTGATCGAGCGCGCGTAATCGCTGGAGGCGAGTCGCACGCTCATGAGGGCTGCGACAATCCCGATGACCATGTCAGGCAACGCGGTCCCAAACGATTGGAGCAACCCGCCGGAAAGGCCAGTGCGATGCTGCAACACTTCGGTGGTCCCTTCGATAATGCCGACCACATGGCGGATGACAAAACCAATGCCGATTGCGAGCACGGCCACGATGGCGGCAAAACGGAGCAGCGAGCTAAACTCGCTACCGACAAAATCAACAAGAAAATATTTAAGAAACACCGCAGCAACCACCACGGCGATCACTTTGAGCACGTAATAATCCGAGGTACGCATATGCTTTGCACCGAGTATAGCACGAATTCTGCATCTGCTCTTGTGGAGAACTGCGTCATCGATCACCGCTTGTGTATCTGCAGAAGTTGGTGAACACCCAACGCTGTTGCATCAGCGGTGGTCGATCGCTCAATGGAGCAACGAGAGGCGATACGTTGAAACTCAAGGAGCACATCGAACTTCGATATGCCGCCGTCAACGACGATGCGTACGGGCTTTCTCGGAAATCTTTCTAAACAACGTTCTACATCAACCGCAATTGATTGGAGAGCCTTTTTCCACTGCGCGCTGCCCCCCGGAAACTCTTCTGCGCGCCGGACGACGCCTTCTACTTTTCCTTCAAGCGCATACCAACTTGCTCCAGAAGGTCCCAGAGCAAGCGTAGTAGAAAGTCCGTCCACAAGTTCACACGTTTCACCAAGGAGTTCCATAATAAAAGCACCGGTTCCGTAGGTGATCTTTACGGTTCCGGGCGCAGTGCCTGCTGAAAAAAGACTTGATTGCTGATCGCCGATAACGGCACGAATTGAGATAGGACTGCCAAGGATCTCTCTGCGAACCTCGCCGAAGTCGCTCGCTGATGGCTGTACAGCTGGAAGTATTTCTATGGGAATTCTAAAGAGAGCGCAAAGCTCTGAATCCCACGCGCGCGTGTGAATATTAAACACAAGGGTGCGCGACGCATTCGTGAAATCTGTGACGTGATTTCCAGTCCACTTCCACGCGATCCACGTGTCGAGTGTTCCGGCCGCCAATGGTGATGATTCGCTAAAAGCCCCCTGCTCGAGAATCCACCGAATTTTTGACGCGCTAAAGTAAGGGTCGACCACAAGGCCGGTCTTTTCGCGTACGCGTGCGCTGCGCATAGGATCAACAACAGTAAATTCCTTGCACCACGCTTCGGTTCGACGGTCTTCCCATCCGATCGCTGGATAAACTGGCATCCCGTTTCGGCGATTCCAGACCACAACGGTCTCTCGTTGATTTGTAATACCAAGACCGGCGCAATCCGATGCAGCAACGCCTGCCTGATGTAACGCGCCACGAAGCACTTTCTCACATGTATCAACAACACCAACTGCGTCAAACTCAACCCAACCTGGTCGCGGCTCGCTTCGGGGCAATCGCTCGTAGACACGGGCCAACACTGCGCCGTCAGGATTAAACACAAACCCTTTGACACCTGTTGTCCCAAGATCAAGAACAAGGGAAGGTTTTTTGAAGTCGGTATCGACAGGAGTTACGGTCATAGAGAAGAGCGCATGCATCCGAGACGAGCAGACGAAATATGTGCTGAGCAATCTCGTCTGGAGAGCAGAGTTTACCTGTTTTCCGTTCAGCCGCGAGATGCACTGCTGTCCGGCCCATGCGGTGAAGCTCGGTATCGGTTGGTCCGGGACAGGCGAGCTTCACGCGATATTTCGGCATGGTGTTGGCAACCAGTCGCACAAACGAAATCACGCCAGCTTTCGTGAGCGCATAGAGCGCAGGGTCAGAAGGTAAGTACATCCCATGCTGCGAGGCAACGAATACAAGGGTCGCACGCCGCGCGAGTTTGCTCCTCGCGGCCTTAAGCACCAGCCACTGGGCCTTCAGGTTCACCCCAAAAAGACAATCCCAATCCTCTTCAGTCGCCTTGAAAAGCGAGCCGCGGCGCATCACACCTGCATTGTTGATGAGAATGTTAATTGGCTTGCGAACTTGCTCGATCGCGTGGGCGCTTTCTCGGCTGTCCGTAACGTCAACGACGTGGTACTTCACTCCAACGAACGGATCCACTGGCCGAGCCTTGTCAAAAACTGTCACTGTAGCACCCGCGAGTACCAACCTGCGACACAGTGCGTAACCAATACCCGCGGCTGCTCCAGTAATGAGAATGTGTTTGCCCCTGAACGCTTGTTGGGAAGCCATACACACAGGAAGTTGACAGAATCGCTTCAATGACCCCATCATACCATCACACAGATAAAGAATACAGAACCGATCTAACTATGCTCTCATATTTTTCTTTCTTCATCGCCGCCGCCATCATTGCTCGCGGGTTTCGAACCGTACAGCAGTACGAGAAAGGTGTCGTATTCCGGTTTGGACGCATTGTCCGAGTGCTGAATCCTGGCTTAAACCTCGTGATCCCGTACCTTGAATCGGTCCGCCGCGTGGACTTGCGCACCGTCACCCTGCCGATCCCGCCACAGAAAATCATTACCAAAGATAACGTGTCCGTGGATGTCTCGGCCGTGGCCTATTACAAAATTGTTGATGCGGTGAAATCCATCGTTGCTATTGAAGACGTCCGCAGTGCCATTAACCAGATTGCGCAAACGAGCATCCGAAACATTGTGGGAAAATTTCAACTCGATGAAATCCTCACCGAGCGAGTCACGATTAACCGGGAGATTACCCAAGTCCTTGACACCCATACTGAAGAGTGGGGCGTGGTCGTGCCGGTCGTAGAAATTAAAGACATCGAGTTGCCTGAAGGCATGCAGCGCGCCATGGCAAAACAAGCCGAGGCAGAGCGGGAAAAACGGGCCAAAATCATTGCAGCCGAAGGGGAATTCTTGGCCTCGCAAAAACTCGCCGACACCGCCGACGTCATGATGGCGCACCCCATTGCGCTTCAACTGCGAAACTTGCAAACCATGGCCGAGATCAGCATTGAGAAAAACTCAACCATCATCTTTCCGGCGCAGTTCATGAGCACGCTCTCGGATATTCAGAAGTTCTTGACCCAAGAACAGCACGCCAAAAAGACTCTCGGTGTCAATGAAACTTTCTGATAATGATTTCGTCGCCTTCCGTATTGATCGTATCACGACTCGTCAATATCCCACGCCATTTTAATACCCATTCTTCTTGGGAAAAAACATAGCGGCGGAGTGGATCGTAATCGTCAGTGTTCACTTCTGGGACTGTGTAGACATCCTCAAAGACAATGACGATCTTCGCGACACGATACGCCTCCATCATTGCTTGGTGTATTTCGGACATTGTCGGTAAATACGAAAAAGTCGTGAGGATATACACCGTCTCGAATCGTTGATCGGCAAAAGGCAAACGCTGACACGCCGCGTGTTTGACGTAGGGCGCTCCGGCGATCTTGACCGCAAATTCACTTGCATCAATTCCCTGGACATCGCAGACCTGTTGAAATTTCCGTTCGGCCTGTTGTTTTAATTCTCGCACTAAATTTCCGCACCCGCAGCCAATATCTAAGAAAGATTTTGTTGGAAAACGAGAGATCAAATCTGCCGCCATTTCCGGATAATCGTTGAAGACATTATAATCTTCATAGACCCCGCCAAAATAATAATTTTTATCAAAAGTATTCTCTTGCATAAAATCTCTCTCGGGGCGCCCAGAATCGAACTGGGACTATCTGCTCCCAAAGCAGACGTACTACCACTATACTACGCCCCGAAAAATTTAGGCGGACGTACTACCGGCTTGCCCAGTAGTAGATCCGACCTCGGTCGGATCTACTACTGGGGTATACGACAGCCCGTTATTGCTTGTTTACATTATTCTGCGGCCGCAGAATAATGTAAAGTATCTATTTTTGTCTCTTTGCCCTTGTTTCTATCGCCCTTGTCTTCGTCTTCTGCTGAACTTTCTTTGGCTTTGCAATGGCACGTTTTTTGATAACTCGTCTACGTACTGGCCGCGCGTAGGCAAGCCCGCCGATCACATACTCGGTGGCTTTCACAATATCACCTTGCCGATACCCGCGCACGCCCGCATACTGTCGAATGCGAATCTCTTTGAGGGTCGCGGGTCGGCCAACGCGCGTGATCTTTGTTTTTGGCGTAATCTCCACTGGCTCGTAGGAACCTCGACGCTGTGCGGTTGAGACGACAACCGTAATAATATGATCACTTACTCCACTCACATATCCACGACGCCACTCGATATATTCACCTTTCGGAGCTACTGTTGTTACTGTAGGAACCACAGGAACAGAAGCAGCGGGAACCGATGTCACTGATGACGCCATTTGCGCGAGAGAACGCGAGGTAGAAAGTACAAATATTAGGAAAAATGCAACAAAAAATCGCATAGTGGGTGAACACTATGCTAACACAAAGAGAAGCAAGAGTCTACCCACGCCGCTTCCAAAGCAGATAGCCGCCAACGGCCAGAAAGACCATAACCATGAGCGAAAATATTCGAGCAGCCCAAGATTCACCCCGCAATAACTGCTCCTCTTCTCGCGCGTCAAGGAGCCATTGTGGGGGAGAGGAATTCTGTTGAGGCGGCGGTGATGGTGGAGCAATGATTGGCGTGACCGGCGCTGGTGGCTCCACGGTCTTCTCGGGTTCTGGTTTCTGTTTCAGGACTGGCAAAGTCGCGACTTTCTTGGCTTGAGCCGGTTCTTCTTTTTTTACTGCTGTCGCGCTTGGTTGCTTTACTGGGACAGCAATCGCTTTAGCACTTGCTTCTTGCGGCTTGGTGGAGAATACTGATGTGGCGCTTGTGCCTCCGGCTCCAGAGCCGCCGGCAGAAGACGAATATCCTCCTACCGAAGCAGCTGTTGGCCGCGGCTCGCCCAATGGCGTAGGGTCCACGTCATCGCGAATGCCATCTCCGTCCGTGTCTAATTTTAACGGATCCGTGCCGCGTTTCACTTCCTCGGCATCAGAAACCCCATCGTTATCGTCATCCTGATCGCACGCGTCTCCTTGGCTGTCCCCGTCCGTATTCCGTTGGTCTGTATTTGCTGTGGCTAGACAGTTGTCAGTCTTGTCGGCCACGCCATCGCGATCGCTGTCGGTCTCTGGAGTAAACAGCGGCGTCAATGCAGTATCATTGCCCGGGTTCTCGTCCTTGGGGTTTTGGGACTTGATCTCTGTTCGAATGTTAAATGGTCCATTGGGCACGCGGTAATCAACGAAGACTTCGTCAGCAAATCCTCCGGAACGCAATGAAACCACCTGTGGCTCTCCGATCTGGATGTTGCCTTGGTAAAACGTCACGAATCCCGAGACGTCTTTGGTCCCCGTATTTTGCACTGCCGCGTAGATCCGGACATTTTCCCCGGCAATCAATTTCGGAGGCACAAACGAAATATCCGGGCTAGAAATCCCCAGGTCATACGTAAACTGCGTTTGAGCGTGAGTGTACCCAGCAAAAAGCAGAAAGAGAGTAAAAAAACCAAAAACAAGTATCTTCATAGTACACTGTAAGTATAGCAGGACAAAACAGAAACGCCTACTCGTGCGAGTAAGCGTTTCTATGCCGGGGGGCAGAATCGGACTGCCGACGCCATGCTCTTCAGGCATGCGCTCTACCACTGAGCTACCCCGGCATATGCAATGCACATTATCATGATGGAAGGCACGCCACAAGCATACAGCAACGCATATATTTTACCCTTCATTTCTCGCGAACTGGCCGTTGGTGCGGGAGATGCGGTACATCGCAGCAAAAAACCACAGCGCGAGGAAAAAATAGAAAAGGTTTAAGGAGAACGCCACGAGAGTGACGTTCCAGTTGACGCTCGAATCAGAGAGCGCGGCGCGCGCTGCCTCAAAAACATAGGTCGGCGGAAAGAGAAAAGTAAAGCGTTGTAGCGTCGGTGGGAGCACACTCACCGGAAAGAGCGTCGCAGTGAGCGGCTGGAAGAGTGCAACCAGTGCCCACGCGAACGCCTGAATGCGATTTCCAAAACGGAAGATAAGCCCAAGAATAGCAATACCCGTTGTCCACGCGAAGATGAGCAAGTTAAGAAAAAAAACCACGAGATTTGTCCAGCCAAGTAAAGTGACAATGTGAAAATCAAATACTACTGAAGCAATAAATGAGACGCCCGCAAATACCACGAACGCTTTGACCGCTCCGGAGAGCATGTGGGTAAACAGGTACTCAAAGATCGAGAGTGGCGTAATGAACATATTGCTTAAATTCCGCGACCAGATATTCCAAAGCGCACCAACCGACATCGAGTACTGCGCGACACGAATGATTTCCCAAAGCAGAACGCCTAAAAAAATATAATGCCGCGCCGACGTGCCGATGATATTGGAGAGAAACAGCGACACATACCCGAACACTGTCACGTTCATCATTGAAAAGAAGAACACATCCATACTGACCTCCATAGAGCGCTTCGTGATGAAGTACTCCTGCAGCAAAATGGCGTGGATGCGGTGAAGACGCATAGTCTAGTTGCGAGCCCTTTGACTCGGCTCAGGGGATAATGAGGGGTTGCCACTTCTCGCGATCTGCAGAAACACATCCTCTAAGGTAGGTTTTTTGATGTCCATATCTGTGATCCAAACTCCGGTTTTGCTAATGCTAAAGATGAGTTCAGGAATCCGATGCTCTTCGGCGGTGATACGAACTATGGAGGGGCCGCTAAAGGAAAACGAGAGATCGCGAGCAGTGAGGAACTCGTCTACCGACGCCTTTTTACCGTCAAAGGTAAGTGAGAGCGTTGCGGTGGTGATCCGTTTCGTAAGCCCGAGCGGGGTGTCTTCCGCAACGATTTTCCCATGATCGAGGAAGATGACTGAGTCGCAGATGCGCGTGACCTCATCCATGCGATGACTGGTGAAAAGGATGGACATTTTTTTCTGAACCCGTAGACGCTCAATGAGCGAAAGTGTCTTATCTGCAATATCGGGATCAAGAGACGCTGTTGGTTCGTCCATGAGAATGAGCTCTGGATCGTTCAAGAGCGCCTTGGCAAGGATCACTCTTGTCTTCTCCCCAGCTGAGAGATTCCAGAACCGCTCCTTGAGGAGCGGCCGGAACTCAAAAATATCCGCAAGTTCCATGATTTTTTTTCTGGGTTTATCTACCCCGTAAAGCCCGGCAAAGACCAGTAGATTTTCCCAGACCGAGATCCGGCCTTGGAGATGATTAAAAGCCGAGGCAAAATTGATTCGCCCTAAAATATGCTCACGCTCTTTGGGAAATGGTTTGCCAAAGCATTGAATGGTCCCACCACTGTGCGTCGTTATCCCAAGGAGCATGTGGATGGTCGTGGTCTTGCCCGCGCCATTAGGGCCCAAGAGTCCGACGACTTTGCCTTTGGGCACGGAAAACGAAATACCATCCACGGCGCGGAAAGAGCCGAAGTTTTTAAGAAGGTTCTTTACTTCAAGAACTGTACTCACAGGGGTAACGTGAGATTTTGTAACATTTTCTTCTCAAACTGACTTAAATCAAACCGCACTGGAAACTCTTTCTTGATACCGAAGTCGGTATAGAAGAACTTCCCGTGCTGCCGGCCATACTCAAAGAGATCGCGTGTAACCGCGACATCTTGGATACAGTACTGGCGGATCTTTTCAATCTGGCCTTCACGATACCACCGCACCGCATCAAGCCCACTGCCAGACTTTGCAGTTCCCAGAGTTGCTTGCACTAATGTATCGAGCTTCAATCGGAACCCTAACACCGACTTCACGGCCTCGAGAAGATCAAACACTGGCAGCGCTTCGATATTCCCTGGGTAATGGCGCGCGAGCACGGGTAAATCAAAATGGCGGATGTTAAAACCAACGAGCACATCTGCAGCATCAAGATATGGCCAGAGAGAAGAGAGTTCATGCTCTGTAAAAGAAAGGAATTTCCCTTCTTTATAGGAATAAATACAGACCATCGAAACTGAAAGCTTCGATGGCTCATGTCCGCCAACGTCTGCAAAGGTTTCTTTTGTTTCAATGTCAAGAACAAGGGGATACATAGGAAAGTGCGTCGGCAGTATAGCAATAATTTTCCAATGATAAAAGGCCCACACAGGGCGTGTGGGCCTTACGGCCCTCCACGGACGACATCATAATCTCACTTGCCGGTGAAATGCGATGTCGAAGTTGTCAAAGTACACAAAACCTTACCTCATGACGCGCGTACTGGCACGAGCATGATTTGTGGTGCCAGCATGATCCGCGTCTCCTGCCCCAGCCATTGAAGATAACGCATATATTATGGAAGTCTTGAATGCGGCGTTTGCCAGCAGGCACGTTTTTCGTTCTGCCTGACACACGCGACATTCTTTAAAGTTTATGCGTTTCCGTTTCCTTGCGCTGGCAACGCGAAGGTACGGCATTCACCTCGTCCGCTTGGGGTAAGCATGACGGGCCATCGACCTTTGTCCTCTTTTTAAGGACAGTTACTAGTATAGCATTTTTCGCGGATTTGATCCAGTGGATAAGGTGGGGAAGGTTGAGGGCTCGTTCGCTGTCACGCGACGCTCCGTGCCAAACGTCCGCTCGCAATTTTGTTTCACGCAAAAACCGTAACTCGTCGTTCGCCTGCCCCCGTCTGACGGGGTCGGCTCACATCCTCAAACAGGACTCTTTTGCTACAAAATTACGGCGGACTGGGGCACTCCGCTATGGCGTGAGCAGCGAACCGAGCCCTCAACCACTGCGGAAAAAAGGAGCGCCCTCCGCGATGCGCGCGACGGCATTGTCTAGCGTCAGCCCTTGATTGCTCCTTCTTTCTTTAGAATCCTGCGCTTGTTCGCAACGCCACGATTATAGCCGCCAAGTGCGCCGTCCGAACGGATGACACGATGGCAGGGAATTCGCAGATCGTAATTTTGTTTGAGGATTTGGCCAACGGCTCGGGACGCCAGCGGACTGCCGGCGCGGCGCGCGACGTCTTGATATGTCAGCACCTGCCCGCGCGGAATCTTTTTTACAACATGAAGTACACGCTGCTCAAAAGTTTTCATTTTTGACATCGCGAATTAACCAAATTCCTTGTTTACATTATTCCGCGATCGCGGAATAATGTAAAGTGAGTTAAAAGCACGGCCCCTTTGGAGAGTTGAAGTAATCATGAAATAGTGATAGAGTAAAGAAATGAAGGAGTCAAAAAACATTTCGGATGAGATCAGCGGGAAAGATGTAATCCCGTTGGATGATCCGGCCGAGTTTTTTAAATGGCTAAAACACTATCACCGTGCCGATCAACGAGAATCGCCATCTACAGAAAAGAAGTCTCCGAACTGGTACAATTACGATGGAATCACCGAAGCGCAGGTAACAATCGCATTACGCGCACTCAAGGAACAACGGGCAGGAGAGGTGGGGATACTTGAGAGATTTCTCCGCGACCTTAGCCCCGCACAAATCGTCTTGCTTGCCTCCAACCCTCATCAGCGCTTGTATACCGAAAGCGAAATCCGTGCTCTTGAGAAAAAATCTACTGACGAAGAAGTCGCACGTCTCGCTAAACTTCCCGGAGCCATGCGTCTTGCCGAGAAATCCGAAAAAGGAGTTACGAAATATATTCACGCAACATCAACTTTTTCGACTGCCAGAAGTATTCTCGACACTGGACTTCACTGTAGCGGATTGTTTGGACTTCAGGGAGTTGCGGAAGCGCTTGGTGCCGACATTGATGACAACTTGAGGAAAATTGCAGGGCGTCATCGCGGATATGACTATCTTGTAGCAATCCACCTCCCTTCTAACCGCCGAAGTGAGGTATTCGCGGAACCATTGGCCCAGAAGATCAATCTTCACGGAGGCGGTATTGATTATGATTCACGAATTCCACCAAAGTTCATTGCCGGTTTTCTCGATATGAAAACTGGCGATTATTACGATAACCCAACATATAATGAATCGCACTAATAGTGAACGCATTATTTTCAAGCCCGACCCCACGCTCTGCTGCACACTCCGAGATCACTCCCGAACGCTCATGCCCAACATGTTGGAAGACGACGAATGTCATATACGCCTATAGGTCGTAAAAACACGGATAGACGGTAATGTACGCACTGCGCGTTCCTTTATACCACGCAAGCTCGACGCCGATGCGTCGTGTTTTTCTTTTGGATCGCTCGGGGATATCGTCGCCGACCAATTGAGTGTGCAGAAAAGTGAATTTTGCGGTTCGATATGCGCCGTTATTCGTCCATTGGAGCTTGCGATTCACGGCCTCTTTTCTTACTCGCGCGATCACTTTCTTCGGATTCTCAAGCCCTGGCAGTTGCGGAAAAAATTTTGACTTTCCCTTTGTTTTCAGCGCCCGTGCAATTGTGGAGCGCGTCATGCGCGCTTTGAGAAACCGCTTTTTGCGCACGTCGTAGTACTCGTAGGGTCTCCCGAGCAACGGTCGCGCATACTGATCCGGAACGGCACGAAAATGCCGGAGCACGTGCATCACGTTGGTGGCGTTTGCCGGGATGAACATTCGATGCGAGCTGGAGAAGTTTTCTTATTTCACGCCTGCCCTTTCAGCGCAAGCATGCGTGACTTGAATTGATGCCATGGGCCGTTGGGTTGCCCAAATGCTTTGTCGGTCTGTGTGCGATCAATTCCCGCATCAATGTCTCGAAAATATTTGGCAACACTATCATAGCTGACGAACCCTGCGAGTCCTGCGGTTATATATTTGCCGTGTTGTTCAAAAAGTCTTAGCAACTCTTCATAGTTTTTACCCTCCTGCATCTCCGAAAACAATTGTCCAGCGAGCTGACTCATCTTTTCTCTTTCTTCCTCATGATCATGTGGATTTGGACCCCTGCTAAAATATTCGTGGGAATGTTGCCGCATCTCCCCAAGAACATCGAGCACCTCCGGGAGTTCTTCGGGCGTAAATCTTTTCTTGAGTCGGGCAAGAAGCTCTGATTGACTCAATGCTTTGTTATCAGGAAATCTTTTTTCACGGAATAACGCGTAGAGCTCGGGGCTGAATTTCAATATCTCCTGTCTGCCTGCTGTCGCCGCCTCTGGATCAGGCGTCGCAGTAGGCGCCGGCATAGAGACCTCAATACCTGCTAATCTGTGTGCTTCCACCAACTCTGGCTCCCACTTATTTCCACTTCCTGCTCCTTGAGCTTCCTCCTGTGGTGGAGGCTGCGGGGCTGTCGGAAATTGGTCTACTCCCATATTATTTATCCCTTAAATTTCTTAAACACTACTGCTATTTTATTCTATCACGCCTCATAAAAAGGATGCAAACGTCTACCGTACTGGGTGGGTGAGACTTTAAGCCACCCTTGCCGACTGGTCTGCTGCCCCAGAAAGAGTAGTCGTCGGGTCGGCGTCCGGGATGAGCGGCGTTGACGACCGAGCGGGCATGGTGTCGAGCGAAGGCCCGTCAGACGGGCCGAAGCGAGACGAGCGAGGGAGGCACCGCAGAAAAAAATCCACGCTGGGGATTTTTTCCGTAGCGAATCCGGACGGCGGCCCGACGGCGAGATCCTTCGACCACCGCTTCCAGCGGGGCCCCCGCGACCGCGGTCGGGGTGGCAAGCTCAGGATGACAGTGGGGTGGGTCGGAATGACGTCACACTTCAACCTCTACGTCGTTGCCGGTGATGCGCACGTTGTACCGTTGCTGCGGGCTGCGCGCCGGGCCGACAACGACGGCGCCGGTGGTGAGGTCAAACTTAGAGCCATGCCATGGACATTCGACGACGGTTCCTGTAAGCGCGCCATCGCAAAGCGGGCCTCCGGCGTGCGAGCAGGTGTTATCAATCGCGGAAATTATTTCGCCAATTTTTAACAAAACAATCTTCTGGCCCTTGGCTTCGACGCACGTGAGTGCCCCTTCTTTGAGTTGGTCCAGTGTGGTTACTTTCACGAACTCGCGAGCGCCTGCGGGACGGGCCATCTGCGCCGGATGGTACGCCCGCCAAATTCGCCATGTTGTAGCGGCAACCGCGGTAATGCCAAAAAAGTACCACAGATAGCGAAGGTTGGTCGGCTGCACGTCTGAACCGATGTTCCAAGAATGAACCCAAACAAGCGCAAAAACCGCATAGTTTGCAAAGTGAATTTTGCGCCAAATCTTTTGAAACATCCTAGTTTTCCGAAGTAGCGCTGTGCCGACTGTCAAAAACATGAGAAAAAGCCCGGCCTGGGCCATGAGCACAAACAACTTCTGCTCGGGTGCCACAAATTCGTAAGCCAGATATGCTGCGAGTCCAACCCCGAGAAACAGGAGCGTTGGGTGAGTCACGGCAAACAAAAACGCCACCACGCCCTCGATACGGTGAAATTTTTCAATGCCCGGAAACACGCGCCGCAGCGGATTCAACGACGAGCCAATAATAATCTGCGCCCAAACAAAGAAAAACGCGTAAAGTCCCAAAAGTGGGAACAGTAGAAGATTGGCGGTCTTGAAATCCACTCCTTGAAGAAACGCAAGTCCGTTTCGCGCAGTGAAAAAGACATAGGCTGGCAGTGGCAGCAGTGCCAAAAAAATCAACGGCAGTAACCACCGGAGTCCGCGCTGGAGAGGGGTAAACGCGGATTTTCGCGGCGTTGGTTTTGCGATCGCGACATTTGTCCGACGAAACGAGAACAATGGTGCGTGGGCGTTGGCTTTGCCCATGGCAAGGTCTGAAGCAATCCAACTGCCAAGCATTCCGCCCATGACCATGCCATTACCGCCAAAACCAGTGGCCACGATGACCTTGTTGCCATAGTGCGGGTGCTGGTCAATATATGGCAGTCCATCTTCGGTTTCAAACAGCGATCCTGACCATTGGTGAGTGATAGTAAACTTCCCCGAAGCGCGTTTTTTTAAAAATTGTTCTAATTTTTCGTGCGGTTTGGGTGAAGTAGGGTCTGCTTTTTCGCTTGCCCCGCGATCCTCTCCGCCAAGCACAATGCTCGTTTTATCCTGATCAAAAAGCCGATAGTATTGATAGGGAGAGTCCGTATCCCAGAAAAGATTATCCGAGATTGGCGCACTCTTTCCATAGGAAGCGGCCAATGCAAACGTAATGCGCGGTTCAACAACCGCGCGCAATTCACTTAACGCAGAGATTGGTAAGCCAGTGGTAAAAATAACTTTTTTCGCTTTGACGACGCCAAAGCGAGTCTTTACAGAGACGCCAAGCCATCCTGGGATCACGTCCGTGACTTCAGATTCCTCAAATACCTGAATGCGTTTGGCTGTTGGTCGAGCAAGCAGTCCGAAAAGAAATTTCCGAACGTGAAAACGGGCCTCGCGCTTAAAGACAAGCGCCTCGGCAATCGGCGCGCCGGAAAGCTCTGCCGCAACCGGCTCAGCAAGGAATTGTGCTTGGCTGTCTGCGTCTTTAACCACCTCCCACTCGGCCACAAGTGTTTCGTCGTTTGGACGATAGGCACAGTTAAATGAGGTGCAGTCCTGAAAGTCGCAGTCAATGTGCTCGGAGGCGATAAGCTCCCTCGCGTATTCTTGCGCCGCAGTGGTTGCGGCAAACACTCTTGCCACGAACTCCTTGCCGTAACGCTCGGCAAGGGAAGCAGCCGAAGTATCTGGCACGCGGGTTAAGAAGGCGGTAGTAAATCCAGTGTCCCCAGTGCCAATGTGATTTTTTTCAAGCAACACCACACGGCGGCCCGCTGCTGCTAGCCGCCAAGCGGTCATGACCCCAACAATGCCGGCACCTACCACCATGACGTCGCAGCGAACAACACCAGCGAGCGCCGGATACCGGCGCTCGTCAGGCACTGCATCAAACCACGGGGAGGTCTTCTTCACTTCTGCTTCCATACGTTGAGGAGCGGTATTCTCTATTCAAGATCAAGGGTTGTCTCACGGCGCCGCGAGACAACCCTTTCGATCTCGTTCTCCCTACTCCTCCTCAACCACCACTTTCCCTTTCATGTTGGGGTGTGGGGTGCAGTGGTAGGAAAATGTCCCAGTTTTCTCAAACTTGTATGAGTAGGTCTCTCCTTTTTTCAACAGCGGACTATCCAAACCAGCCTTCCTATCTGCCGTGACGGTGTGTGGCACGCTATCTTCTTGCGTCCAAGTTACTGTTGTTCCCCTTTTCACGGTGACTTGAGATGGAACGAACTTAAAGTCCCGAATCCCGATGTTTACGGGTTTTGTCGCGGGTACGATCTCGGCGGTCGGCTCGCCTGAAGTGCTCGGCTCGGATGCCGCAGGAGATTCCGACGGCGTCTCAACGGCTGGGGCTGGAGTTGACTCCTTCCCGCAGCCAGCGCCGACGAGCACGAGCGCAAGCGCAAAGGGCAGAAGTGCACGTAAAGGTGTGATCCTCATAGAAATAGAAAGAAGAGATAAAGAGATAAACGATTAAAGTTTTTTCTCAGATTTATCGCGACGACTCCAGTGGACGAGCACAACGCTTAAAAATACAAGCAGGAACGTGACGAGCAGGGCGTAGAGGAGCTTCGCACGAATAGTATTATTGCCAAAGGGGTAGAAATACTCAATGAGCGCCTTCATCGCTTCGTTCCAAGCAAGCCCAGCGACGAAACTAAACGCCGCGATGACATAGCCTACGGTCCGCTCACGCACCTCACGCTGGAAGGTCCCGGTCTTTTCTTCAATCACCCTCAATATCGACATAGAAATCAGCACGCAATTTCCTATTTGGTGGGTGAGGGAGGGATCGAACCTCCGACTTCAGTCTTATCAGGACTGCGTTCTACCACTGAACTACTCACCCCATCGTACCATAAAGCCTACTAAAAACGAGCCACGCAATCAAGGGGCTCGTTTTGCATTGACAACTGCTTCGTGATAGTGAGTTCTCGAAGTCATTCTTCTCTTGGTGATTCCACCGTACCTACTTGATGAAGAGAGATTGTGCTCTCCGACCGAAGTCAGAGAACTCGACTACATAAATCCGACCGAAGTCGAATCATTGTACTCCCTAGAAAGGAGGTGATCCATCCACAGCTTCCGCTACGGATGCCTTGTTACGACTTCTTCCCTGTCACCAGCCCCGACGTCCCTCAACACAATTGAGGTTCGGCCGTTGCCGGCTCCCTTGAAGTGACGGGCGGTGTGTACAAAACCCGAGAACGTATTCACCGCAGCGAGGCTGATCTGCGGTTACTAGCGATTCCGACTTCATGGGGTCGAGTTGCAGACCCCAATCTGAACTGGGGGAAGTTTTGTTGGGATTGGCTCCGCCTTGCGGCTTGGCAACCCATTGTTCCTTCCCATTGTAGCACGTGTGTCGCCCAGGACATAAGGGCCATGCTGATTTGACGTCATCCCTTCCTTCCTCCCGTGTGAACGGGCAGTCTGCGGTGATACATGTAACACCGCACAGGGGTTGCGCTCGTTTCCCGACTTAACGGTACACCTCACGGCACGAGCTGACGACCATGTTCTTCCATTGTTCCCAATGGCATGGACTATACCATCACCCGCCAAAATTTTTCAGTAAAATTTATGCGGGGACCGGCGTGTTATCCCGACAAAATGCCGGAATCCAACCACTGCCCTTATGCAGCAGTTAAGTCTCTACGGGGGTCCGATTAGGCATCGGACCTTCCCACGGTATTACCCTGCATGGAATTATTATACCATAACTCCTTGCGTTGGGCTCCACCGTTATGAGCCGGTTTATTCGAGAGGGCTTACGCCCTCAAGGGTCGTTTACGGAGATCACTCACTCAGTTCTGATTTCTGAACTCTGACTTCTGACCTCCAGTAATTCCAACCATGCAGCACCTGTGATGCACCCTCGAAGGTCACACGTTTCCGTGCGCTTGCAGCACCATGTCAAGCCCTGGTAAGGTTCCTCGCTTATCGTCGAATTGAACCACATGCTCCACCGCTTGTGCGGGTTCCCGTCAATTCCTTTGAGTTTTAAGCTTGCGCTCGTACTACCCAGGCGGGATGCTTAAGGCGTTAGCTTGTTTACACGACACTGAAAGGGTCGATACTCCCAATGTCTAGCATCCATCGTTTAGGGCGTGGATTACGCGGGTATCTAATCCGCTTCACTCCCCACGCTTTCGTCTCTCAGGGTCAGGATTGTTCTAGCACGCTGCCTTCGCCTTTGGTGTTCCTGTCGATATAAACGCATTTTACTACTACACCGACAGTTCCACGTGCCTCTCCCATCCTCAAGCCCGGCCATGTCAACGGCAGCGTCACCGTTAAGCAGTGACATTTAACCGCTGATGCACCGAGCCCCCTACAGACGCTTTACGCCCAGTAAATCCGGATAACGCTTGGACCACTCGTCTTACCGCTGCTGCTGGCACGAGTTTAGCAGGTCCTTATTCTCCGGGTACCGTCATGCGTTCGTCCCCGGCAAAAGCTGTTTACACCCCGAAGGGCTTCTTCCAGCACGCGGCGTCGCTCCCTCAGGCTTTCGCCCATTGGGAAATATTCTCGACTGCAGCCTCCCGTAGGAGTAAGGGCAGTGTCTCAGTCCCCTTGAGGCGGGTCGCGCTCTCACGCCCGCTATCCGTCGTAGCCTTGGTAGGCCGTTACCCTACCAACAAGCTGATAGACCATAGGCCCCTCCCCGAGTGATTCGACTTGCGCCGAACCTTTACTCCGACTCATTGCAGGGTCGGAGACCATCAGGGATTAGCGTTCCTTTCGGATCGTTTTCCCTGTCTTGGGGGCAGGTTACCAATGTGTTACGCACCCGTTTGCCACTAACAGAGGTCGGAGATCGGATATCGGAAATCAGATTATCGCCAATGTTCGCGAAGGCGATACACTTGTTTGCTCACCACGATGTACTCTTGGAGAAGTCCTTCGCCTATCACTTTGGACATCCACCCGACATTCATCGCGTCGGTGAGATAACTCTTTGTCTCGTTGCACGATCCAAATGATCGCGTGAGGTACATTTTGAATTCAGCCACGGAGCTGACCAAATCCCTCTGCGATATCTGAATGGATCGCGTTGCCTGCGCGACAGAGTTGATCTCGAAGATGTCACCCTTGTCTCGGGAAGCTTCTCGTCGCTTCCACGAGCCGCGGGTAAAGCCGCTTCGAGTGTTGATAGGCCTCGATGTCCTCGTAGCTTCGAATCATGACTGGAGTATAGCACTCTGACTTCTGACTTCCGAACTCCGACTTCTGTTCGTTCGACTTGCATGCCTTAGACACGCCGCCAGCGTTCATCCTGAACCAGGATCAAATTCTCAATGAAGAAGAATTGACGTCTTTGGTTCTCACTATCACGAAGAAGTTGTCAATGTTCTGGAAAGTCATCCGCGTGCCCACGACATGTCTCCCTGAGCCGAGTCGAAGAGCTTCTAAAAGGCGATTCAAAAACAGGGGCCGGTTTCGATCCCTGTCTTTCCGTCTTGTAGAATGTGCACCGAGTACCTATGTATTCTAATATAACCAACAAAGTTGTCAAGGGCAGACAGCTGCCACTCATTCGCGATTTTGCGACGTACTCCGTTGGGCTCTTTTAAAAAAGCTCCCGGCCGGCGGCGGGGAGGCTCGACGAACAGCGAACCGAGGCGAACTCTCTCAATAGCACATTTCACCTCATGCTGGTTTCCATGGATCCACCGCAACTACAGATCCTCTATCGTCACGACGCGGCAAGGAAACTCCAACGTCAGCAGCGTGCAGCTGCATCTCCGTGATAGTTAAATGAAGAACACTCGCGATTGCAGTGAGCACTGTCGCAAACTTACGATCAAGATCTCGCTGTCGCAATATGCTTGAAGGAATCCCGGAAACAAAAGCAGGGTCGTGCCTCTGCTGCTCATGAATCTTCACCGACTGGTTTCGATAGGCTATCAACATGGCTCGGAACCGCTCGAGTGCTTCATCAACCGATGTCACCATGAAAAACCTCCGTGTCAAAGGGCGAGGAGAATTTCCTTCCCACGCGGCTCATCGTATGTGGGATGATTGATGATGTCAATGTAGGGGATTGCTTTGTCGTATGACTCCTCGTCTGTCTGCTGCCAGGCAGGCCTTGTGCTTCAGTACTTCCACGCGTTTCGGGCGACACGATTTCAACAGGATAACAGTGAGTGAGCGTGCTTCCTTCGCCACTGGGCAATCTTCGCGTGGTTTCCTGAAAGCAACACTTTCGGCACCGCAAGTTTTTTTGTTTTATTGTTTTTTTGTTTCACAGCAATCACTGTTGGCCTCGAGTATTGCGGATACTCCACGTACCCATCGACCGAGTGCGTTTCTTCTTTGAGCGACTCTGGATCACCGAGCACGCCGGGGATTTGGCGTGTTACGGTGTCAATGAGCACCAGTGCAGGAAGCTCGCCACCGGCAAGCACGTAGGGTCCAATCGAGATGCGTTCGTCAACAAATTGGAATAGGCGCGCATCATATCCTTCGTAGCGGCCAGCAAGCAGTACAAGTTGGTCGTAACTCGCCAGGCGCTTTGCTATTTTCTGTGTGAGTTGTTTGCCGGACGGATCGAGGGCGATTACTCCTACTCGTTTCGCGTACTTTGATTTTGCTCGCTCGGTTCGAAGGATTGGCCAGCGAGATCCCTCGACTTTGCTCGGGATGACGTTTTGTGATTTGGGATGACTTTTCGTATCGCCTGCAATGTACTGCAACGCTGCTGCAAACGGTTCGATTTTTAGAATCATCCCCGGACCGCCTCCATACGGTCGGTCATCCACTTTGTGATGTCTATCTTCTGTAAAATCCCTTAAGTCTTGAACGTGAAAATCGAGTAGCTTCTTTTTTTGCGCACGCTTTAAAAGACTCTCATTTAAATACGGAGGAAAGAGATCAGGGAAAATGGTAATGATATCAATTTTCATAAATTTCGTTGGGAACTTCATGACGGATGCACCGCACACATCCTACCGCGAATACGAAAACCGCGGAAGATCCGCGGCTTTTGCTGTTTTTAACTTTCTAGATCTTGAGCTCATCCACGGCTTCGGTGGAGACGTCGCCCATGGATGGGGCGGCGGCTGCCGGAGCGCTGTACTCACGACGCGGGGGTCGCTGCGCCCCTTCAGGCTCCCAGATCTTCAAGTTGAGGCGCGCGTTGTTCTTCGCCCCCACGGTCCGCAGCAAGGTGCGCAGCGCGCGGGCCGTTGTGCCTTCCTTACCGATCACATACCCCATATCCTGGGGATTGACCTTTAAGGTAAGCAGCACGCCCATCTCGTCTACGGTTCGTTCCACATGTACGTCGTCTGGGTTGTTTACGATCCCGCGAACGAGGTACTCGAGGAACTCCTTATCATTCACTACATCTGCCATACATCAGAAGTCAGAGGTCAGATATCAGAATTCAGAATTTATGTGTGCCATCCTGTCGACCCATGCATCCCAGCCATCAATGGCGGTACCTCATGCAGCTTGGCGACTATTCTTCTTGCACAGTAGTGTAGCGCAGAATGCTACAAAAGTCAATTCTTACGTTCTTACAACAACCCCACAATTAGCAGCGCAACAATATTGACGATCTTGATCATGGGATTTATGGCTGGTCCGGCAGTGTCTTTGTATGGATCGCCGACCGTGTCTCCGGTGACTGCGGCTTGGTGCGCCGGGGACTTCTTGCCGCCAAAATTTCCCTGTTCGATGTACTTTTTCGCGTTATCCCAGGCAGCGCCGCCAGTAGTCATGGAAATCGCGACAAAAAGTCCGGTGATAATGGTGCCCACAAGCAACCCGGCAAGCGCGCTTGGGCCAAAAAGAAATCCTACCAACAATGGCACAACGACCGGCAGCAACGAGGGCACGATCATCCGCTTTAACGCTGCGCGAGTCACGATATCCACGCAACGCGCATAGTCCGGTTTGTTCTTTCCTTCAAGAATTCCCTGAATCTCTCGAAACTGTCTGCGCACTTCTTCGACCACGGCTCCGGCGGTCTCTCCAACTGCTTGCATGGCCTGTGCGCCAAATAGATATGGAAGCAGTCCGCCCACAAACAATCCGCCAACTACCAAGGGATCAGAAAGAAGAAAACTCGTGGAAAGCCCGCGAGCCAGTAGCGCATCGGTAAACGCGCTAAAAAGCACAAGTGCGGCAAATCCGGCCGAGGCAATGGCATACCCCTTGGTCACGGCTTTCGTGGTGTTCCCAACCGCATCGAGCGGGTCGGTAACATCTCGGACGCTCTCGGGAAGTCCGGCCATCTCGGCAATGCCGCCGGCGTTATCTGTAATAGGTCCAAACGCGTCAATGGTCACTATCATCCCGGCTAGGGATAACATGCTCATGGCTGCCAAAGAAATACCAAAGAGTCCGGCAAAGTTGTAGGCAACTAAGGAACCAACGACAATGACGATAACCGGCAACGCCGTGGAGCGCATTGAGAGCGCAAGACCTGCGATAATGTTCGTTCCATGCCCAGTTTCAGAGGCAGCTGCAAGTTTCTGTACCGGTTTATATTTTGTCGCAGTGTAGTATTCGGTAATGAGCACAATGAGTACTGTCACCACCACACCCACGAGGGTTGCATAAAAAATATTGCTCGTTGACACCACGCCGTTTTCCGCAAGCATCTGCTGGGTCGCGTACCAGAAACCAAGAAGCGAGAGCACGCCAGTGACTGCCAATCCTTTATAGAGCGCAGCCATGATTGCCTTGCCGTTGAGGCGAATGGCAAACGTCCCGAGAATGGTTGCGAGCAAAGCAAGTCCTCCAATCGCCATCGGGAAGAGCACGGCATTCTCTTGGGCCGTCGTTCCTCGAAACGTCGTGTCGGCCAAGAGCATGGCCGAAAGCATGGTGACCACGTATGTCTCAAAAAGGTCTGCAGCCATTCCAGCGCAGTCCCCGACATTATCGCCGACATTGTCCGCAATCACTGCCGGGTTTCGCGGGTCATCTTCCGGGATATTCTTTTCCACTTTGCCCACGAGATCTGCGCCGACATCAGCAGCTTTGGTATAAATGCCACCACCCAGCCGGGCAAAAATAGAAATGAGCGAGCCGCCAAAGCCAAGGGCGATCAATGCTTGAAAATCGCGCGTTGCGGCATAAAATCCGGCAACTCCCAAAAGCCCAAGCGATGCAACCAAAAGTCCAGTCACAGTGCCGCCACGCACAGCCACCGAGAACGCCTCGGCCATCCCTTTCTTTGCTGCTTCAGTGGTTCGGACATTAGCTTTAACTGAAATCATCATACCAATGTAGCCGGCGGCCGCTGAGAGCACTGCGCCCACTACAAACCCCAGCGCCATCGTTTTAGAGAGAAAGTACCACAAGAGCAGCGCGATCACGATTCCGATAGGTAGAATCGTTATGTACTCGCGCTTGATATACGCACGTGCTCCTTGCGCAATCGCCTCTGCAATTTCGCGCATCTTGGTATCGCCCGCGGGCAGACGGAGCACCGATCGAATGAGCCAAATACTGTAGAGCACGCCAATGATGCCGGCAAAAAAAATATAATTGAACATACTCAACTCGTGAATTATGAAACCTTCCATTATCGTCATTGCGAGGTCCTCTGATCGCGATCGGAGACCGTGGCAATCTCCTCGAAACGCCGGGGATTGCTTCGCTTTGCTCGCAATGACAGATGAGAAACTCCCCGACCCATCAAATGCCCAAGGTAGTAAGCTCTCCGCAGTATAGTAAAAGAAGCTCTTTTTTGCAACCGACGCGTCCCGCTTCCAAAAAACTATGGGCTAATTCGTGCGAATTAGCCCATAGTGATTCGGACAAAAAAATGAACGACTCAACGACAAGCGTCGTTGAGCCGTTGCCGGAAACCTCGTCAACGACCGACTTACTCGAACTCTTTCCAGAATGGTAGCCAGCGAGCAAGCGGTCCGATGACTGGCAATTGCCTTTTTCGTGCAGTAGCTGCTGTAAAAATTCCGAAGAAAATAAATAAAAGAGATACACTATTCAACAATATGATGAGCAATCCTGTTTCCGTTCTCTGGGGAAGCGTACGAGAGAGAATATATGGAGCAATTGATAAGAGAAGGAGAATGAACCCTTGTTTGATGTGGAATCGCACGAACGAGCTGCGTCGAGCGGCCACAACAGGAACGAGGATAAACGGTATGGGAGCATAGGAAAGCGCGGCCATGATCCGATGGAATGCCGAAATACGCTCGGGAGGCGCGGGTGTCTCTTGCTCTTGAGCGACAGGGGTTGCGGTCTCACCATCGCCCCCTTTCTCCTCTTGCTTTTGTGTGGCCCGAAACCCTATGATGCCTATACCAATAGGTTTGTCCCCTCCTTCTAGCTTCCTTTGGATGTTTTCGACCATTCGATACCACTCTAGAGGGTGATCAACGTTGTCATCGAGAGGAAGGTCGTTTTTCTTCACCGCCTCTTTGATGTTTTGCGCATATGTCGCAAAGGCGTTCCAGAAATTCCGCTGGTACTCGAGCGGCACGGCTCCTTCTTGAAATCGAAAACTAATTCCTTTTTCCTGGGAGGCAACGAGAAAGAATCGGATCGATTGCGGACCCTGGACAAAGGCCGTGAGGGGTTCATTAGGCAATTGAACCCTCAGTGGTCTTTTCTCTCCCTCTACTTTCTCGAAAAAATCAAGCGCCCAACTAAGATCAGCAAACACGTAGGTCTCAACTCCATCAACTGCTTCGTACGCGGCGAGAACCGCGGGCTGGATGACAGCCCCGATGTACCGCTCCTCTTGCGGACTCGCTAACCAGATGGCGTACGTCCCTTCGGGTTTCTCCTCTGCTCTTGAAAAATCACGGGAGTTAAGCAGCCGACACGGGTTGGCAACCGGTTCCGCAGAAAGGTCGAGCGCGGCCGGCGCGTAGTAGTAGGCAGGAAGTCCGAGACGTTCTTGAATGACTTTCTTTGCGGCACTGTACTGCTGCGCACTCTTCTGATCGGCTGTCGAATACAGAAGGAACGCAGCGCTCTGGCCGCCCACCTCTGCGACGCATGGGATATCTAACACTCCTTGCTCGGTGAGTATGGTCTGTGAAATTTTTTGGACCCTGCCACCCAGTGGCTTAATCAGACGCTGCAAAGCAGCGAAGAAATGAATTTGGCCAACGGGATGATCAAGAGAAGCGCTCGGCGCATCAAACTCTACTTGGGGCCATGGAGACGGCGCGTTGGTGTAGAGCTGGCTCATAGGAATAAGAAAAGGGAGATCACTTCGCAAGATTCTGCGGAGTTTTGCTAGCAAATACGGCAAGGATGTTTGCTGCCGCAGTAAGCGACATTTCTTGCCGGGCTTCGATGGTTGCCGAAGCCGTGTGCGGAGTAAGAATCACGTTGTCGAGCTTTGTAAGCTCAAGGTGATCAGAAAGATCGCAGTCAAGAGCTGGCTCGCATTCAAAGACGTCCAGTGCTGCGCCGGCAACGCGATTGGTTTTAAGCGCGCGCAGTAGGGATTTTTCGCGAACCACTGGCCCGCGGGCTGTGTTAATAAGGAAGGCGGTGCGCTTCATAAGAGCAAATTGCTCGGTGTCCATAAGGTATTTTGTTGAGGGCAACAGCGGCACGTGAAGAGACACGACATCGGCTTCACCGAGCAGTTGTTCCATAGTCCGCTGCTTGGCGCCTGTTTCTTTTTCAAGCTCAACCTGTCGGTTGGGATCAGCGTAGATCACATTCATCCCAATGCCCTTGGCTTTTTTTGCCGCAGCGCCTCCGATGCGGCCCGTGCCGATAATGCCAAAGGTTTTCCCAGCAAGCAATGTTCCTAAAAGCAACATCGGCTCCCATCCTTTGTACTTGCCTGCTCGAGCAAAACGGTCGGATTCAGCAATGCGGTGTGCAAGGGCAAGCATGAGCGCAATCGTGTGCTCGGCAACGCTTTCGGTAATAAGCGGCCCGGGAGCATTGGTCACAAACACCTTGCGCGCTGCGGCAGCTTTCAGGTCCACATTATCAAACCCAACCGCGTAATTCGCAACGATCTTTAATTGCTTTCCGGCTGCATCCAGAACGCTAGAATCAATTTTATCCGTAAGCAGAGAAAGAATCGCGTCGGCACCTTTGACCGCGCGCTTGAGTTCTTCGGGCGCAAGCACCCGATCATCCGGATTCATTTTGACTACGAGCCCTTTTGTGGCTTTGAGCTTCTTAATCCCTGCCTCGGGAATTTTACGCGTGATATAAACAGTGAACATAAGCCCCTTTGACATTATTAACCGGTATGATACACTACAAAATAGCTACGCTACCCCAGGGTCATACCTGGGGCTTGTTTTATTTATAGACGAACTCTCCGTGGAAGTCATCAAGATAAAGGTGCCAGCCGTACTTCAACTCCCAAGCCATATTTTTCTCATACGCCCAGAAAAAAATCCCCTTCTTACGCTCGACATTCACATACCGACGGAGTTCACGGAGCAACATTATGCGACGGCATTGCGAAGCCGCCGAACGATGCCAGCAGTGGCGTCAACTAAGACGCGATCGCCGTCGTGGAGCACGTGGCTTGCGGTCTTCGTGCCAATGATACACGGGATATGAAGCTCGCGCGAAACAATCGCGGCATGACAGGTAACGCCCCCCTCGTCGGTGACGATGGCTGCTGCATGTTTCACGGCCTCCATCAACCGCGGGGTGGTCATTGGAGAGACAAGGATATCGCCGCGGCGCATTTTTTCGATATCCGCTTGCTTTTTTATGACGCGGACAACTCCACGCCGCGGTTTCCCGGGACACGCGGTAACTCCTCGTAAAATATCGACACGCTGCACGCGCACGCGCGGAAGTTCTTGCCGCAGAAGCGCGTGAGCCTCCTTGCCGGTGTAAAGTCGCAACTTTCCACCGACCATTCGCAATACATAATATTTCTGGCGGGTACGGATCTCCCGCAGCGAAAGAACGACACCTTTCCGAAGCAATGCTTGGAGTTCTGGCTCTGTATACCACTGGAGGTCCCCAACGAGTACACCAGTTCGTGTTGACAGTTTTTCAAGAAAGCTCGCAAAGCGCACGAAACAGCCAGAAGTGCTTCGTTCCCCGACTTCATGGTAGTAACTTAACCACTGCAGGTACTTTGTGAGCTGACCAGAGCGACGTAGCGTTGGATATCGCTTGAGGAGAGATCGTTGCTGCTTTGTGAGCAGCTTGCGTGGGTGAAAGTATTGCCGCAGGAGCGGAGAAATCTTCGTAGGCCCAGTGAGCACTCGCAGCACGGCATCCACGTCCTTTATTTCGGGGATGGAGCTGATCGCAGACGTTAACTCTTTGCTGGCAAAGTCTTCCGCGAAGTGTGCATAATAAATAATCCCGCGCCCGAATCCATACCCCGCGGTGAACCTTCTCATAAGCCGGGACGCGTTTTGAGAAGAGATGCGTCGAGGCTTCCGAGTCAGATTAGTCATGGACCTCGTGACGATATCGAGCTGGTGCAGTATCCGCTCGAAGCTGGTAAAAATGCGCAGAGGATTTCCGCGGTGAAATTCCTGTTTGGCAATGTACCCCGCGCGTTTTGTTTCACGTTCATCAAAGTACTGCTCAACAACACCATCGCGCGACACGGCAAGAACGTTTTTTGAACGGATCGCAGAGTGTGCCCCAATGCCACCGGCATATCCCACCATTCGCAGATACCGCTCTAAGAGCGTCGTCTCGCGAGTGACAACCTTCTTCCATGAAATGCGGCGCCTCTTCTTTGGCATAGCCTGGAGCGGTCAACGTCGGACTTCGGTAGTTTACATCAACGTGACTCGAATGCGCCTGAGATTTCCCAACGGTGGGACGTGCTTCATAATACACGTCTTGGCGCCCATGCAGGCAACGACGTTGCCGGAGTTATAGAGGCCGAGCCGGAGCGCCATTGTTGGATCATTCCACTTGATAAGGCCGGCGACAAATGCGCTGCCAAAGGCGTCGCCTGCGCCGGTTGCATTTTTTGCTTTGGGGCCTAAGCACGGACCGTGGAGCTGCTGATCCCGTGTAATGACCGTTGCTCCGCGGGTGCCGTCAGTGACCACGACCAAAGGGAACCGACTCTCCGCGAGTGTTTCATAAATCTGCTTTTTCTTCTGCTCGTTTTGTTTGGCAAGTTGCGCGGCTTCTTCGTGATTTAATAGCAGCACCCGCACCACATCGGCATACTTTTCTAGAACGCGCATACCCCACGCAAGCTCGCCTTTGCCTGGATTCCACGCAACACGCACCTTGTTTTGACGCGCCCAACGCATGAGTTTCTCAATGTATTCGCGATCACCAGCAAGCGAGGTAAGGTAAATCCACGATGTTTTGACTGCATTCCAGTTTGTCTCGCTCCAGTGAAAGTCATGGCTTGCTCCGCGGTACACGAGTACTGTGCGCTCGCCGTTTTTCGTAAGCAGTATGGACGAGTAGCCCGTGCTCTCTTTTTCTGTGACGACCATGTGCTTCACGTCAACGCCAGCATGGTAGAGCGTTTTACGCACCTCAAACCCGGCTGGATCGTCCCCAACCCGAGAAACGCACGCCACTTTAAGACCAGCGCGCGCAAAAGTCACTGCGGCGTTGGTCGCTCCTCCGCCAGTATCAAAGCAAATGCCAGCGAGATCAAGCTTTGATCCTAGATGCATCGCCTCCCCGCGCGCCTTGCTTCCGCTTTGCCATTCTTTGGTAAGAAGGAAGACGTCTTGGGTGGCCGAGCCAATGGTGACTACCTCGTAACGCATAGGACTACAAAACTACAAATCAACTACAAATGCTACAAATCGGAGTGAGGACGAAGTACGCGCTCAATGAGCACACCGCTTTGACCAAACCTTGCCAAGAGGCCGAGTTACAAACCGGTTCTCCCCAAGTATTGCTTGAGCTGCTCAAAATCCTTTCTTAAAAATCGACCGCGAACTTTTAGCTCCAAAACAATCTTATCATCAACAACAAAATCGAGAAAATACCTCCCAATTTTTCTGCCTTGAAACTCAAATTCTGCAGGCACTTGTTCTTTAAAGGGAACACCGTTTGCTCGTAAAGCATTCGCTACGGCGCGTTGCACGTGCTTCTCGTGGTAGCCAGGACCAAGTTCGTTGAATACCTGAAAGAGGATGCCGCCAATCCGGTAGCTTAACTCTGGAAAGAGGAGTGGGACTACTGATTGCCGAACACTCGTATTCACATTAGTAGTATTCGTAGCAGATTTGTAGTTTTGTAGTCTACTTGCGCTTGAGCACCTCCTGCACCGCGGCGGTGATATCTTTGACTCCCATCCCGTACTTCTCTAAAAGCTCTTCGGGCGCCCCTGATTCTCCAAACGAGTTTGGCATGCCGACAAACTCCATAGGCACCGGACAGTATTGTGCGAGCGCCTCGGAAACAGCGCCCCCAAGACCGCCTGTGACTTGATGCTCCTCAACCGTGACCACCGCGCCGGTTTTCTTAGCGCTGGCAACGAGCGTCTTTATGTCCAGTGGTTTGATCGTGTGACAATTCACGACTTCAGCATCAATCTTTTTCTTTTTCAATTCTTCGGCAGCGACAAGTGCTTTGTAAAGAAGCGGTCCGCAACCGATAATGGTCACGTCTTTGCCTTGGCGAAATACTTCTGCACGCCCGACGACAAACGGCGTCTTTTCGGTTGTGAACACCGGCGTCTTTTCTCGCGCAAATCGAAAATACACTGGCCCGGCAAGTGCTGCCGCCGCAATGGTCGCTTTTTTCGTCTCAATCGCATCGCAAGGCACGATGACGGTGATATTTGGAATGGCCCGGACAATGGCAATATCTTCCAGTGCTTGGTGTGTGGCACCATCTGGACCAACCGAAATGCCAGAATGCGCACCAGCGACTTTCACCGGCAGGTTGCTGTAGCAAACGCTGACCCGCAACTGATCCCAGCAGCGGCCTGGCACAAACACCGCATAGCTTGAAACAAACGGAATTTTCCCAGCCGAAGCAAGTCCGGCTGCAATGCCCATCATGTTTTGCTCTGCAACTCCGCACTCGATGAAACGCTCTGGGTATTTTTTCGCAAACGCGAGCACGCGCGTCGAATCCGCGAGGTCACCAGTCAAAACCACTACGTTTGGATTTTTTGCCCCAAGTTCAAGCAGTCCTTCGCCGTAGCCATTACGGGTTGGGAGTTGCTCGATATTCTTTAAAAGTAATTTCTGACTCAGTCGCATAGTTCTTTGAATTTTCTTCGCTTGGTTTACTCTTTCGGGATTGGGCACGCACCGGGCTGCAAGCCGTCGCTCGTAAGACAGTTTTTTCCAACGTGCAAACCCTCCACGTCCGCCTCAAACGTCATTTCTATGCCATACGACGCGCACATGTCGGTTTCGGTACACGCCGCGTTCGAACTCCCGCTGGGTGTTTTGGTCGTGTAGGAAAAATAGCGATATTCGTCAGGGGATGGACTTGGTGCTTGAGGAATCATGATTGAGGCCGAACCTACGTCCATACATTGTTGACTCTCCATGCCCCTTTGTATACTCAGACATCCCCCATCAACCTTCTGACCAAATGCTGGGGCACGCGGATACCCTCCTTTCGCCTCGAAATACAGCTCAAGTGCAGTTGCAAGATCGCGGACATTGTAGCGGCGCTGGATGTTCCGAGGCGACTCCGCGGATTCTGCGTCAGCGGCAACAATCTGATTGCTGATGCGTGCGGGGAGAATTCGGAGTTGCTTGCCAATAAGTGCGCTCGTGTAGACCTTATTTCCATTCTTAAGATCGACTGCTTTGAGTTGTGAGGATGGCGACACATTTATGTCGCTCCCCTTAATATACACTGGATCCTCCAAGAAAAAGAGGAAGCGGCCACTCGGAGAAAATGCCACATTTGTGACCGTCGCTAGATTCCCCTGACTCACATACTCATTGGCTTTTATGAGCCCGAGTCCTTCGATCTCGTATCGACGTTGGATAGCGCCGTTTTTGAGATTCACTGTAAAGAGATGCTTTTGTGTTGCAAGTGCGATCACGGATTCGTCCCGATTCCACGCAACGATCTCTGGCGTCAGCATGATTTGCTGTCGAGGGAGAAGCGGATGGACACCGACAAAGTGTGGAAAGGAAAACTTACGAAACACTTTCAATGGTTTTGCGAGTTGAAAGATCAGCAATTCCGGTTTGTTTTTTGGATGGTAATCGATGATCGCGAGCCATTGCAAAGACGGACTCGGATTAAATGTCGAGTCGATCGGTATGAAGTCCCTCATTACAGAAATGCGCTTTTTTTTCTCCTGAAAAAGAATTGGTATTCTTACTCTAAAATGCGTTGTTGGAATCAAAAATACCCCAAAAAGTCGGTTAGACACGGCGTCCCAGTGCGTCCATTGCACATCTTTCGTTGGCGTTGTGGACTCACGGACAAGCGTCTGTTGCGCCGCTTTCAGCACTGTTGAGGGGGAACAATGCTTCGTCGAAACTTGACAGCGCATCTCCTTCCACTTGTCCTCTGGATTTGTGCGGTACCCAAACAGTACCGCGCTGTTATCAGTGGAAGAGAGTACCGCGCTGGGCGTTTCAGAGAACGGCGAACCGTAGAATTTTGGATCACGGAAATCTCCGCGCCACGTGCCAACTAACACGCGCCGCTCTTTCGGGAGAAAGTCCACCGAATATACGTTGTCCCCACTACGCACTAGAATGCCGTCTTTTGCCACTGCGATCGCTGGTCGGATCGGCAAGACTCCAGACAAAAGCAGAGCGAAAGCGACAATAATCAAATTAGTCATACTGAATCTTCCCTTTCAAACTTCGCAGCTTGTGGAGCGCTTCGCGGGCTTGTTCTTGGTTCGGCGGTTTGCCGTGCCATTCGTAGTCAAATTCCATGAAATCAACGCCTTTGCCCGGAATCGTGTGCGCGATAATGGCCACTGGTTTTTCGTAGATCGCGCGCGCCGTTTCTAAAGCATTCAAAATCTCGGCCATGTTGTGCCCGTTAATTTCAAGCACATGCCAGTTAAAGGCCTCAAACTTTTCTCGCAACGGCTCTAATGGCATGACGTCTTCGGTCATGCCGTCAATTTGAATGTTGTTGCGATCAATAATGGCAGTGAGATTATCAAGCTTGTGTTTACCGGCAAACATGAACGCTTCCCACACTTGCCCTTCATTAAGCTCTCCGTCGCTCATAAGGCAGTACACCTGCCACTTTGCCTGGTCCATTTTTGCAGCCAGTGCCGCCCCAACCGCTTGGGAGATTCCTTGCGCTAGTGGCCCACCGGTATTTTCAATCCCAGCAGCTGCGCCGCGGTGCGGATGCCCTTGCAATGGCGAACCAAGCTGTCGGAGTTTTTTAAGCCAAGATCGCGGAAAGTATCCGCGGTTTGCAAGGGTTGCGTACCATACCGGACAGATGTGGCCATTGGAAAGAAATACGCGGTCGCGATTCGGGTCTTGTGGTTTTTTGGGATTGACGTTGACGACACAGCCAAAGTAGATGGCGGTAAATACATCTGCCATTCCTAGAGGCCCGGCCGAATGCCCAGAGCCAGCAGTCAGAAGCATCGTGATGATGTCTTTGCGGATCGTCTTAGCTTTGGTTTCGAGCTGCTTTATTGTCACACGAGTTAAGTAAGTAAATACAGTAAATGAAGCAGTAATCAGTGACTCAAGAGGAATCTCGCCATTGGGCCATTTTGTGCGAGATTTCTCGACTTCCTCCGACCGCGGTCGGAGTTCGCTCGAAATGACAGAAAGTGCGTAGGTCCTATCTTACTTTACTTAGTCCTTAATTTACTTCTGTCGCTGATATACCTTCCGCTCAAAGCACGTCCTGCCAACGCCGTGCAAAAATTGCGGTGCCATTCGATCAGCGTAGGGCAATGTGAGCTCTAGTGAATCAAGGGGCAGTGGCTTTTGCGGATACACTCCGGGGTGTTCTTCGTCGCTTCCTTCCCGAGCAAACACTGCACAGAGTTCATAGTCAGTAGCACCCTTTACAATATATTCGTATGCGGCACCATTCTGCGGATCCAGAAACGAACTCACATACAGCCCCTGACCTCGAAGTTCGTTGAGCTGCTGGGGCAGTGTCCCGCGCTGCTCGTAGAAGTTCTGGACCGCGTATGTCATGCTTCCAAGGTCATTGATTCGCTGCCGGTCAAACCGTTTTGCGCGCTCAACCCACGGCGGGTCGGCGATGAAAAACGTTGTTACAAGCGCAAGCACAATGGCCGCCGAAAGCCACTTTGCAAATGGGAGTGCGCACATCTGCGTATTTGCTTGTGGGTCCCGCGCGTCGCGCAAATAATAATGGAACGCCCCGCCGCCCAGCAGCAGCACCACCAGGCACTTGAGGAAAAACCGCGCGCTGAAATCGCCGGAGACAAAGTAGTAGAGCAGTGTGGCCACGTCAATAATGACCGTAACCGCAGCCACAAAAAGCGTGAGGTACGTGAGCCACTTGCGCATTCGCGATTCCCACCGCATCACGCCGCGCTTGAGCTCGCCATTGATCCAGCGACTAAGTAAAAGAAATACCGGAAAGCTTACGAGCAGAATTGAAAGTTGCAGCTTCAAGACCCGGCTTTCTTGCTCAAACATGACCGACCGATCTGGCAATCCCGGCACCGCCAACGGAAACGCGACATTGATAAATCCAAACAGCAGCCGCCCCAAACTCGTCACCCACGTATACAAAAGGACGAACAGGAGCAGGTAGGCAAAAAAGTCCTTCGCAGCGCTCGGCTGTGATTGAGAGTCTTGGGTCATAGGCGATTCGTATTATTGGTATAATTCGTATGGCATTTGTATATTGGCATCGCGATTACTGTCTGACCGTCTGTACCGCTTGCACGCAACTCTGATACGCTGCCTGCGGATCTTCCGCATGGACAATCGCAGAACCCACCACCAAATGGATGGCGCCGGCCGAAACCACCGCGGGAATCGTGCTTGGGTTCACTCCACCGTCGACACCAAGGCGCACGGATGGATTCTGCTCGTGAAACGTTTTGATGCGCTCGGCTGTCTCGGGCAACATCGCCTGTCCTTGCGCACCTGGAGGCACACCCATAAACATGAGCATCGGCAGCGTCAGTGCGTATGGGAGCGTGGTGGCCGGATCAGTGCTGGGATTCAGTACCACCGCGATATCTTTGTTTGCGGTTTTGCCTGCCGCCAAAACATCCGAGATATTCACTTTGCTCTCTGCGTGCACGAGCAAAGTCGTGACATGCGGCAATGGCTTTACCCATTCAAGCCACGGCATAGGGTCATCTACCATAAGGTGGAGTTCGTAGGTGTAGTCCACGGGCAAGCGGCTTAAATCCGTAGGCCAGAATGATACTTTGCTTTTCACAAATTTGCCGTCCAGCACATCCAAATGAATCCGCGGAAAAAACGAGAGCGTCTCAATGCGCTTTAAGGCGTCAGTCAGGGTGAATTCGAGCACTGCAGGGACGATGAAAATCATAGCGCGATGCCAATATACTAATGCATACCAATGATACTAATTATACCAATACGGCCGACGATATTCGCACTATTTGTATTATTCGCATGAATTCGTATATTGGTATCGCGTACTGTGGTCACGTTGCCCTGATGTTGTCGAGTAGTCCGACTTTCTTGAGCCGTCGCTTGTGCCGCGCTGCGCCGGAAAATTTCGTTTGAAGCCACGCGGCAATGATTTTTTCTGGAGGATCAATTGTTCGAATTCGCGTCGGCACGCACAGAATATTTGTATTATCATCTGCTCGACTCGTCTTTGCTGCATGAACACTCCACGCAATCCCAGCGCGAATCCTACGGACTCTATTTGCTACCATACACACTCCAACGCCATTCGCACAAAAGAGAATCCCGCGCGCTTTCTTCTTTGCCACGGCTCGCGCAAGTGGTAGAGCATAATCCGGGTAGTCATCAAGCGGCTCCAATTTCTCATTGCCGAAATCCACAACGCGATGCCCTTTTGCGAGCAGCCAACGCTTGGTGCGCTCTTTCGCAGCAAACCCAGCGTGATCAGAACCCAAGTGAATGGTCATGATGAGGCAGTAAGTAGTAAGCAGTAAGTATTACGGCGACTGCGAAATGTCACCCAACTGCGAAAAAATCCGTTATCCTTTCATTCTGCTCTAATCTTTCTGCGCCTCTATTTGCCAATCCAACAGGGTCTTCCCGGACATGTCGGGACCATACAAATCTTTGTACATAGTTTTTCCCGAAGTTGGATCAACAAAACTCACTTGCACAGATAAACCGTAGTGCTGAATTGCAACTATCTTACCAGTCTGCCATGAACCATTGGAGCGCTTGATGTAAACATCGGTCTGATTTTTCATGCAATTCTCCAACCAATCGGTCACTCCACCCTCCAACAGTTCCTTCATCATCTTCACAGTCGGATCCGTATCCACTGTAATTTCCGTCGTCAATATTTCTATTCGACCAGAATCATGGAAGGACTCTTTGACCATATGCAAAAAGTATTAGTTTTATACTTCTCGTAAATTTGTATTTAGCTCGTGCCCTTCTTTCTCGTATACGGCTTTGCCTGCACGCTCACCACTTTCTCTTTATCCACGAGTTCCAACACCTTCTCCACCAGCCGCTTTGGGTTGTTATCGTACACAATCTTGTTAAATTTCCGATGACTACGCTCAACAATCTCCTTCATCATGTCTGCCATGCCTCCGCTTTCTTCCAGCACTCCAATGGGCTTTTGATCTTCAAAAGCAATGGTGAATTCATTGAGCGTGCCAATCCTGCCGCAGACAAAAAGCACCGCATCCGAGGCACGAGTCAACAGGAGGTTTCGCCCAGAATACTCAAAGCCAGTATAAATAATAAGATCAAAATAGTCAGTTGGGAGTTTGTAGGATTTTACATGCGCAAGCTCGCTTACGGCAGGCGATAACCCAATCGAAATCCCGCCTTCTTCTTTAGCTCCTATAGCGGCCCAGTACGGGATGCCAGTGGTGGCTCCGGTCACAAGCACCCCGTTGTGCCGAACCACCTCGCGGCCAAGCTCTTTTGCTTTCTCCAGCGCATCCGGCCCGCAAAACGGGGTCTCCGCAGCTCCGGAAACGCAAATCTTATACTTCAAGTAGGAGGTTTTGAGGTGGTCAGCCACAATTCGAGCTTGTTAGCTTGTTAGCTTGTTAGCTTGTTAGCTTGTAGTATTGTACGACAACGAGAGTTCTACTACAACTCCACACTCTCCCCGTCCTCTGGCGCCGAGGCCGGGATGCCGAGCCGATCCCGGACTTCTTGGACCAGTGATGCGGCGGCTTCTTTTTCGCCTTGCACGGCAAAGACATGCTGAATTGGCCGCTCAAGATCAGAGAGGAGTGAGAGGAGCTGGTGGTGGTCGGCGTGGCCGGAATAGCCGGTGAAGACCTCAACGCGAGCGCGAACGTCAATATCTTGTCCGGCAATGCGAACTCTTTTTTTGCCTTCGGAAAGCTCGCGGCCCGGCGTGCCGTTTACTTGGTAGGACACAATGAGCAGTTGGTTCTTGGGATCAGGAAGATAGCGCTGCTCGTGGTAGACAATGCGGCCGCCAGAAGACATGCCGTTTCCCGCAATAATCATCTTGGGCGGCGGCACCAAAGCAATCGCGTCCGAGTCCTGCTTGCTTTGTGTTAATTTCAGCCCAGGAAATCGAAACAGTTCATCGCCTGCCATGATCCTTCTACGGCCTTCTTCGGAAAAGTACTCGCTATAGCGTTTATAGACAGAAAGCGCCGAGATTGCCATGGGGCTATCCACGAAAATTGGAATGCGCGGAATACGATGATCCTCGACCAAAACATTCAAATCATAGAGCAACTCTTGGGTGCGTTCCAAAGCAAACGCAGGCACCAAGAGCACGCCGCCCTCCTTCACGGTTCGCTCTACCACGCGCTCGAGTGTAGCGAGCCGAGCCGAGGCCGGCTCGTGTGTGCGCCCGGCATACGAGGATTCAATAACCACATAATCCGCGCGTTCCACGATTGCAGTGGGCTGAAGCAATGGGGAAGGAGAATTCCCAAGATCTCCGGTAAACAAAAGCTTCTTGCCTTGAGCGTAAAGCTCCACCATTGCCGAGCCCAAGATATGCCCGGCGTCCTGCAGCACAAATTCTACATCCCCGACTTTCCCGCGCTGCCCATACACTACTGGCTCAAACAACTCCATCACCCCGCGGACGTCTTCTTTCCGAAACAGCGGCTCCAATTTCCGACCTCTGATTTCTCTCCCTTCGGGAGATCTCCCGTAGGGAGACAACTTCTGACTTCCGACCTCCGACTTCCGACCTCTGCTGTTGTGGTGCATCATCTCCTCCGTATCTTCCAGAATGATTTGGGCGAGTTCGCGGGTTGGCGGAGTGGCGATCACACGCCCGTGAAACCCTTCTTTATATAAGAGAGGGAGTCGGCCAGTGTGATCCAAGTGCGCGTGGGTCACGAAGACCGCAGCAATGCTCTTGGGATCAAACCGAAACGGCCGCTCGTTCCAGCCAGCCATTGCCCGGCCCCCTTGAAACAGCCCACAGTCCACCAGCACCTTTGTGCTGTCGGTCTCCAGCAAATGGTTTGCGCCAGTCACCACCCCGGCGCCGCCAAGAAAAGAGAGTCGCATATTATTGCCTGAACAGAGTTGAAGACATACCGTAAGTCCGATCTGATTATACCGACCTGCTGAAAAAAAGAAAGGAGCAAAAAAATACAACTCCGACCGCGGTCGGAGTTGTATTTAAATGTCTGCCAAGGTAAGTCCATGAATGAAACAGACCACGAGGGTGTGAGCTTTATCCACATGCCCGTTCTTCGATAGTAGGAATTCATTTCTCTTTTCGCAGTGACTTCAGAATTGCAATATCCTCCTTGCGGAGGTCTTTTGTTTTTGAGTCGTCCGGAGTTTCGACAAGACAGTCCACGTGCTGAAGTTTTGGATTTCCTAACAGCGCCCGAAAGCCCTCGAGCCCAATCTGGCCTTTGCCAATATGCTCGTGGCGATCTTTGTGGCTGTCAAATTCAACTTTTGAATCATTGACGTGCATGCAGACGAGGTGATCCAGTCCAATGGCGCGGTCGAATTTTTTGAGCGTGTCTGCGACTGCTTTGGCGGTGCGCAAGTCGTAGCCGCTGGCAAAGATGTGTTGAGTGTCAAGGCAGACCCCAATACGATCTGCTGCGGCCGACCGAGATCCCTCGGCAAGCTCGGGATGACGAATATGGAGCTCGGGATGACGGAGTGGGCGTGCGGGATGACGGGTGAGAGCGTCAAGAACCTTCGCAACGTCTTCAAACGTGTCGCCGATGACCAGGCCTGCGCCGGCAGAAACCTCGATGAGAAATCGCGTGGAGCCGGTGTAGCCGTCGAGGATTTTGGTGATACCGGCGATGACCATGGTGAGGGCCTTGGTTTTAAGCTTTTGAGCTGCGTTCTTTGTGTACTTCTCGACTTCGATCGCTCGCGCTCCCTTCGCTCGAAGAATATGATTTTTATTGTTCGACCCGAGTGGAGAACTACCTTGTTCGCCAGCAAGGTCGCGTGCACTGCCAAGGTGCGTCATCATGGCTGTGACGCCGAGACGGCTGCCGCGCTCGAGCTCGCTTCGTAGCGCGGAAATTGAGCCGTAGTAAATCCGGTTGTTTGTGGAAGCGAGATTAATAAAATACGGCGCATGAATATACGCCGCCTGCTGTTTATATTTTTTCATGTTTTGCTTAAACGCCGCCACCTCTGCATCCGTAAGCTCCGCCGCTCTTCCTCCTTGCGGGGACCGGCTAAAAAATTGGAAAACCTCCGCGCCAATTGCGGCGGAGTTGGCTGGAGCGTTGGAAACTCCTCCTGCTGCGGAAACGTGGGCGCCGATATACATAAAATCCAAAATCCTAAATATCTAATTTCTTCCGCCAGAGGCGGATCCGCCTCTGGCGGAAAATCCAAAACAAATTCAAAATTCCAATGCCCGAAATCACAAACAATCCGGACGACGACCCGACGGCGAGATCCCTCGACGTGGCTCGGGATGACTCCTCTATCACTTCCTCACCTGCCCTTTCAGCCATTCCAGGACCTTCTTATTGCGAAGCTGCAGACGCACTTGTTCGCGCACCCTTGGGAGCTCGAGGGCTTCGAGGACCTCCTGATTTTTCGCATAAAGCTCGTGGGTGCGCTCAATGTCTTTTGCGACGTCCTCATCTGGGACGCTGATGTTTTGCTGCTGTGCAAGATGCCGCAACAGAAGCGCGGATTTCACGCGCTCAAGCGCTTTGGAGGCAACATCCAACAGAAGCTGGGGCCTTGTTTTGCCAATATGCTGGAGGTAATCGTTAAAGACTCCCCCGTCGCGACTCACCGACTCTTCGAGTTCGGTCACCATGCGCTGGGCTTCTCGCGTAACAAGAAAGTCCGGGATTTCGCTAAACCGCGTCTTCTCGAGGATACATCGCAGAAGCTCTTGCTCGTAGCGATCAGTTTCTTTCTGCTCTTTCTCTATGGCAAGATTCGTGTGAATACGTTCGCGTAATTTTTCTAGGCTCGACTGGCCAACGCGCAGAGCGAGCGCATCATTGGGCTCTGGCAGAATCCGCTGCCGCACATCTATCATCGTTACCTTAAAGTCAATCATCTTACCCGCAAGGTGTTTTTGAAAATGCTCTTTCGGGAACTCAAGCTGAAATTCTTTCTCCTCCCTTTTCTTCATGCCGACGAGTTGTTCAGGAAACCCCGGAACGTAATGTGTGCGATAAAGGTAGACAACATTGCCTTTGGCCGACCCGCCCTCGATCGGTACACCACCGAGATTCATGGTAAGATCAATCGTCACCGCGTCAGCGGGGCCCGCTGGTCGATCGACAGACTGTTCCGTTGCCTGCATGGTCCGGAGTTCTTCCATCACGTGATCGACGTCTTCTGCCGCTACACTCGTGCTCTGCGATTTACAGGTGATTTTTGAAATATCCCCGACCGTTACCTCTGGCAAGAGCAACACTGAAGCGGTGTAGATCGTAGGATTATCCGGTGCTAACATCTCAACCTGGATTGACGGCTCTCCAACAGTCTCAAGTTTCTCTTGAATAAGCGTATCCCCAAGCGTTGCAGGAATCGCGTCAGAGAGCGCCTCTTCAAGGACAGCCATTGCGCCGAGGTCACGGGCTACTGCCCAGTATGGAGCATTGCCAGCACGAAAACCATTGACGCTTTTCGTTTTCGAGAGTCTGCGTGCCGCTATTTCCGCATGCGGGAGCATTTCCTCCCAAGGGATTTCGATGCGCAGTTGAACTGCCGAAGGTTTGCGATCAATGACGGTAGCGGTCACACCTTTGGAGCTTCTGCAGCCTCGGAAGCTATTTCCTCTTCAAGAATTTTTTCCGCTCCACTAATGTCGATTTTCCAGCCGGTGAGTCGAGCAGCTAAACGAACGTTTTGTCCGCCGCGACCGATAGCAAGCGAGAGTTGATCCTCGGCTACTTTGACGATCGCTCGATGCTCTTCGCCCAGGAGTTCTACGGATCTGACTTTGGCTGGAGAGAGCGCAAACCCAATGAAGCGCGCAGTGTCTTCCTCCCACTGAATGATATCGATCTTCTCTCCTCCGAGTTCTTGGATCACGGTTTGAATCCGCGCTCCCCGTTGGCCCACACAGGAACCGATGGGGTCGATGTTTTGCACTTTTGAGCGGACGGCCACTTTTGTGCGACTTCCTGCTTCTCGCGCAATAGCGACAATTTCGATCATGGCATTGTGGATCTCGGGAATCTCAGCATCAAAAAGTTGTACCACCATTTCTGGTCGAGTACGAGACACCACAATAGCCGGTCCGCGAGCTTCTGGACGAACTTCTGCAATAAATACCTTTAAGCGCGATCCTGGTTGGTAACGCTCGCGTTCAATTTGCTCTTCTGGGGGCATCAGGGCGCTCGTCTTGCCAATCTCCACAAGCACATTGCGTCCTTCACGGCGCCCAATAATAGCATTCACCAGTGTGCCAATTTTATCCTTAAACTCTTCGTATACAGCCGCGCGTTCAGCCTCACGAATCTTCTGTTGAATCACTTGCTTTGCGGTCTGCGCTGCCATGCGACCAAACTCCCCGGGGATTTCTAGCGGGAGTCGAATTTCATCTCCGATCACCGCATCGGGTTTATGCACGCGCGCTTCCTCGGGCGTAAAATTAAACTTCGGATTAAACTTTGGGATCTCGGGCTCTGTTGGAAAGGTAGGCGCCACTACGTCAGACGCTAAGCTTCTCTCATCTGCAGCAACTGTAAGAAGCTTAGCGTCTGTTCGACTTGGAAGCTTCGCTTCTATCGTCTGATCCCCGGCTTCGCCTACCGCCTCTTCCTCTGGTGGCTTCTCCATCACGACCTTCACGTCCCAAACTTTCGTAGCTCCAGTGTCCGGATCAAACTCAGCCTTCACGTTCTGGTCCGGCTCTCCGAAATCTTTCCGGTACGCCGCGGCAAGTGCGGCTTCAATAGTCTCAACGACCGTCTGAAACGGAATATTCTTCTCTTCGCAGATTTGATCAATAGCACTTCGAAGCGGTGAGGACATACGTATTAGGAATTAGTCATTGGACATTTCAAAACAAATAGACCGTTCTACTGAACGATCCTAGTGATAGAGTAGCATAGGGAGTTATTCCGTGTCAAATATCGCCCACCGCGTCTTGGATATGGTGGATCTCTTTCTGGTAGAAACGCGCAAGGAAAAGGAGTGCATCCGTGATACGTCAATGTAAAAAAGCGGCATGCCGCTTTCTTGCAACGGAGCGATGCTAACGATACACCCAAAACGCCTCATCAAAGCGTACGCATGTCAAGCCGCAGGTGGACTGCGATTTTTTCCACTATTTCTTCCAGTCGCTCGTACTTCCCACGAAGCGCCACGAGTTCTTGCTCCAATTTTTGGTGAAGCGCGATGAAACTGTCCACGTGGGTCAAAATTTCACTCTTGGATTGGACGAGCTGGACTTCCACCTCTGCACTCTTTTTATCAATTCTCACCTCGAGATAAAGTTGCGTTTGCGCCAAATCTTGCTTGGTGGCAACGTTGGCCAAATCTTGCTTGCTTGCCGCATTGTCCTTGAGAAACTGGACAATTTCAAGTACCTCATTGATTGTCCCCTCGTGTTCCATATACGTGTATCGTATCGAGATGAAATACTCTTGTCAACCCAGCAGTGAAACTTTTTTCGTCCATGGCACGAGGGCCCCGACCGCGGTCGGGGCCCGCAAAAGTTCTCTGGCTGAATCAATAGCCCTGCACCGCGTCTTGGATATGGTGGATCTCCGGCGGGCCGCTGTCTTTGAGCATGATCGCAATGACGTCAATGCGATAGCGGGCGCTCGGCTGGTGCGTGGCGCGCAAAAACAGTTCCGCGAGTTGTCGAAGCGTGCGCTGTTTTTCTCGCGTGACTGACTCTTCCGGGTAATGTCCATACCGTGAGGCTGCCCGCGTTTTGACCTCTACACAAACAATCGTGGCTCGGTTTTGAGCCACGATATCGAGTTCGCCGAGTTTGGTTTTCCAGTTTCTCGCAAGGATCGTGTAGCCGTTCTCTTGGAGATACTGGACCGCAACATTCTCGCCCCAGGCGCCAAGGGCCTTACGATGTTGACTCATACTCGCACTATTACGAACCTACGAAATGGATGCGAATCCCACGAAAACGAGATCCCTCGACTTCGCTCGGGATGACAGAACGTTTTGTAGTATTCGTAGGGCTTTCGTTGTTTCGTAGCTATGACTTCGCGAAGACCAACCCGTAATGATACGGGCCTGCAGAAAAGTTCTGCAGAAGCACGAGGTTACTTGCTCGCGCCGCCCGCTCAATGTCGTCTTCGGAAACTCGCCACTCTTCCGCTGGACCAATCGGAGATCCGCCTGGCCTCCAGTCGCAGATCAAAAGTTTGCCGCCAGCTTTGAGCAACCGCGCGCTCTCTGCGAGAATGACATCGTACCGACGATTCTGAAACAGGACATTCACTAACAAACCAACATCAAGACTCGCAATCGGAATTTCGGTTGCGGCCCCGAGTTTTTCGAGATTCGACCACACCGTCACGATGTTATTTGCATTTTCGGTGACTGAACGCGACTTAATTGCCTTGAGGTTTTCTTGAACAATATCCACGGCATAGACCACCCCGCCTTTGCCCACCCTGCGGCTCATGGAAAACGTGAAGTGGCCCACGCCACCCGAGCCAAAATCAGCCACACGCATGTCTGGCTTGAGGTCAAGTCGGTTTAAGATCTCCTCTGGATCCAAGAGGGCAGTGCCACCGTGGACTGCTAAATACGGCATAGCGATTTTATTCTAGCATATTACGAATTGGCGCGAAACTCTTGCGGTGATGGGGTGATGGGCCATACTGTCGAAGGCGCTGCTGATGAAGCGCCGTCCCGTAGCCTTTGTGAAGATCAAACCGATAGCGACGATCCTGTTGATTGAGTTCGACCATCATGCGATCCCGCATCACTTTGGCTATCACTGACGCGGCCGCGATCGATCGGATGCGTTCATCACCGCGGATAATACTCTCAGTTGGAAACGACAATTCTAGCAGAGGGATGGCATCAATGAGCGCGTATGTTGGCGAGACGGAAAGAATCTTTAGCGCGCGCTGTATTGCAAGCCGATTCGCTTCTGTAACACCAAGCCGATCTACTTCTTCTCCTGTGACCACTCCAATGGCCCACGAGAGAGCGCAATGAGTGATCGCAGTACAAAACTGCTGCCGCACGTTCGGCAGCAGTTGCTTTGAATCTTTTAATCCCAGAAGAGTTCCGATGTTCTTTGTCGGAAGAATAACTGCTCCTGCTACCAATGGTCCTGCCCATGCGCCACGGCCTACTTCGTCTATGCCTGCCACGATATACCCTTGCTTCCAGAGCTCTCGTTCACGGCGTAACGAGGGCAGCATAGTCCTGAAGCTTTTCCAACAACTCTTTCTTACTGCGAGCCCCCACGAGCTGCTCTACTACTTTCTTTCCTTTAAAAACCAAGATAGTTGGCACGCTCATGATTTGGTATTGCTGAGCTACTTCACGCGCAAGATCAACATCAAGTCGCGCGAGTTTTATTTTTTTCTCATCGAGCGCCTCGGCGACCGCTTCAAGAATTGGTTCCATTTGTTTACAGGGCGCGCACCACTTGGCCATGAAGTCCACGGCCACTGGGATAGAGGATTGTACAACCTCTTTCGTAAAGTTTTCTTTGGTGAGGGTCAGGACGGGCATAGGAGCGGGGGCTCTATAAACGAAAGCGAGATCCTTCGACAAGCTCAGGATGACGGAACGTTTTGTAGTATTCGTAGCTATTTCGTAGGTTCGTAAGTTAAGAGCAGCCACTCGTACTCCCGCACTCGAGGCACTTGTGGCAGCTCGCAAAGCGCACCATGATGTTTCCGCAGTTGATACACAAGGGCGCATCTGCCTGGTTCTGAAAGGTGAAGTGCGGTAGTTTCGAGCCTTGGGGGTGGGGCGTGGCGTTTCCATCTGCTGCGACCACGGAAAGCCCCGGCAACTCTTCCTGTTTTTCGTCCAACAACGCGGGGTTCTGAAACGCGCGCGCATCTTCTGGCGACAAAAACTTTAATGCCATCCAACGAAAGATATAGTCCATGATGGACTTCACCATTGGGATTTTCTCATTCTTCGTGTAGCCGGAGGGCTCGAAGCGCATGAAGGTGAATTTATCGATCAGCACGAACAGCGGCACGCCATACTGCAATCCAATCGAGACCGACGTTGCAAACGCATCCATGATGCCGGAAAGCGTTGACCCTTCTTTACTCATCGTGATGAAAAGCTCTCCTGGCCTGCCGTCATCGTAGAGCCCGACCGTGAGATACCCTTCGTGACCGGCAACGTCAAATTTGTGTGTGATCGCCCGACGCTCATCCGGCATCTTCCTTCTGTGCGGGTAGCCAACAGCGACACTGCTCTCTGTCATCCCTCGCGCTGCGGCCACAGTCCGTTCAGTCCGACCTGTGGAAAGTGGCTGCACGCGCTTACTGCCATCCCGATAGATTGCAATGGCTTTGAGTCCTAATTTCCATGCCTTCAGATAGACGTCTGCAATTTCATCCACGGTGACATCTTCCGGGACGTTCACAGTCTTGGAAATCGCGCCCGAGATGAACGGCTGCACGGCTGCCATCATCTTCACATGCCCCATGTACTGAATTGAACGCTCACCGTTCGCTGGCTTAAACGCACAGTCAAAGACTGGAAGGTGCTCGCTCTTGAGATTCGGCGCTCCTTCAATCGAATCCTTGCTATCGATGTGGGCAATGATGTCTTTCACTGTGGGATCGTCGTAGTCCAAAGTTTTCAGTGCCCGCGGCACCACGTTATTCACGATCTTCATGTGACCTCCCCCTACGAGCTTCTTATACTTCACGAGTGCGATGTCCGGCTCAACGCCGGTGGTGTCGCAGTCCATGACAAACGCAATCGTCCCCGTCGGCGCAATAACCGACACCTGCGCGTTGCGGAACCCCACCCGCATTCCTTCGATTTGCACCATCTCCCAGATGTCGCGTGCGCTCTGGATAAATTCTGGAGCCACGAGATTCGCTTCGATAGACTCGACGGCGCTGCGGTGCTGGCGCATTACGCGAAGCATCGGCTCTCTATTCGTCGCAAAGCCGGAAAACGGGCCGATCTCAGCTGCAATCTTGGCGCTCTGGAGATACCCTTCTCCAGTGAGGATTGCGGTAATGACGCTGGCAGTCGCGCGCGCGCGCTCGCTATCGTACGGGAGCCCCTTGGCCATGAGTAACGCTCCAAGATTTGCATATCCTAATCCTAGCGTTCGAAAGACAAAAGAATTTTCCGCGATTTTGGCAGTGGGATACGCTGCGCGGCTGACCACAATCTCCTGCGCAGTAATGAGAATTTCCACCGCGTGCCGGAACATCGGAATATCAAAACTACCGTCCTCTTTTAAGAGCTTCAAGAGATTGATCGAGGCGAGATTACATGCAGTGTCGTTTAAGAATACGTACTCGGAACAAGGGTTTGACGCATGAATCCGATCGGTGTTAATGCAGGTGTGCCAGTGGTTTGTTGTGGTGTCAAACTGGAGGCCCGGGTCGCCGCAAACGTGCGTGGCTTCGGCAATCGAACGCAAGAGCGTCTTTGCTGAAATAGTTTCTAACGCCTCTCCGGTGTGCACGGCCTTAAGCTCCCAAAGCTGATCTGCTTCTGCAGCTGCCATGAACTTGTCAGAGACGCGCACGCTGTGGTTCGCGTTCTGAAAGTACACAGACTTATACGCTTCGCCATCCATGGACCCATCGTAGCCAGCTTCAATCAACGCCCAAGCCTTCTTCTCTTCGTTTGCCTTGCACCAAATAAAGCTCATGATATCGGGATGATCGTCATTTAAGACGACCATCTTCGCAGCTCGACGAAACTTTCCACCGGATTTAATGACCCCGGCAAACGCGTCATACCCCTTCATGAACTCGACGGGGCCGGAGGCAATACCTCCAGAAGAGAGTTTTTCTTTACTGGAACGCAACGTCGAGAGATTCACTCCAGCTCCGGAGCCGAATTTAAAGATAATCCCTTCGATCTTTGCGTGATCGAGAATAGACTCCATGTTGTCTTCGACACTGTTAATAAAGCACGCCGAGCATTGCGGATACGAATAGTCGTCCTGTACTTTCACCGCGTGTCCGAGCGCAACATCATAACGCCACCTCCCAGCGCCGCTGCCCTTGGCATACCGATGGACTCCACAGTTAAAAAGGACCGGAGAGTTAAACATCCCATACTGGTGAAGCATGAGGGTCACGAGTTCGTCATAGAACCGTTCAGCGTCATCCGTTGTCTTAAAATATCCGTCCTCCCGGCCAAAATCCGCAATGGTGCGCGCAATGCGGTCAAGGACCTGACGGACCGAACTTTCACGTTCTCCTGCCTTCTTCTCGTCGCCGAAAAAATACTTGCTGGCCATGATGTTTGTTGCATGCTGACTCCAGAACACCGGCACTTCCACATCCTTTTGTTCGAAGACCACAGTGCCTTTTGCATCCACAATTGAAGATGTGCGTTTTTCCCAAGCGACAGTATCAAAGGGGTGGACACCGGGCTTGCTCCAATACCGCTTTATCGTAAGCCCTTTTTCGTGTGCTACCCGAGAGGGCACGACGCTCTCGCTTGCGTGCATGACTTGCGCGCCATTACTATAGTCATGAACGCCGTTGCCACGGGAAAGCCCATTTCCCTCCTGGACAGTTGGTGTTGGCTCAATCCCAGCGGTGACCTTTACCCCATGAGAAAGCCACGCCCCCCCTTGGGGCGCTTGGGCCGTCATATCAATATCTTGCTTTAAAGAAACGGTGGTTGGGCGTAGATCCTCACCCTTTCGAACCGGGTTTATCGGTGCGAGCGCGTCGGTGTTCATATCTGTGTACTTGTTTTAATTTCGTTTAAGCTCGCTTAACTCGTGTTGAAATGCTTGGACGTTATCGAATGATTTATAGACCGAGGCGAAACGAAGGTACGCCACTGGGTCGCACTTCTTCAAGGCCCGAATTACCATCTCTCCGATCGCCTTTGATTCAATAATGCGACGCAGTGGGTGTCCGTTTGCGCGTGTCACTTTGGTTTTTAGCTGAATCTCTCGTTCAATGCCGCTTAATAGTTTTGTCATTTTTTCTGCCGTCATCTGCCGCTTCTCCAGAGCCTTCCAAAGACCGACCTCGAGTTTTTGTCTACTATATGGTTCTTCTCGACCGTCCCGTTTTGCCACAACAAGATCCAAAACCTCCATTTCCTCGTACGTAGAAAAACGAAAGCGGCATTTCTCACACACCCGCCTGCGCCGGACACTCTGTCCTTCCTGTGTTTCCCGAGAATCCACAACTGCGGTTTCTGCATGATAGCACGATGGACATCGCATAGCGCAAAAAACAAATATTCCTGAAAGGCAACAATGAAGGTTCAACCTCCTACAACACTATATATAGTATGCCTAGGAGGCATTATACCACTAGATATTGAAATGATCAAACTTTGTAAAATTCAATGTTTGTCGTATGAATCTTCTCATGCAATAAAAATTTTCTATCTTATCCACAACAGCAAGTTCAGTTTACAGTGCGATGACGACGCAAATAAAAAATTTATTTTTATCGTCATTCAATTCGCGCCGTAGCCGTGACGCCGCGGATTCAGTGTGATGTTTAAAAAAATGTTCCTCGCAGTTTGTCACACGAAGATTTTAACTTCTACAGCAGATATATAAAGAGCCTGTCGCCGAATGCCATTTATCCCCTGAGCGAAATCGAAGGGGGAGTAAAATCATTAACAAAACAGAGCCTTCGACAAGCTCAGGCAATATGTTTTCGTTATTCGGCGACAGGCTCATATAAGGATCATAGACAAAAAAACTTTATTTGACGGCGTGCGGCTTGTTCGCTTTATTTTTGTTTTAGAAATGTTCTATAGATATTCTATTCTTGTTTGTTCTAATTAATTCGCCACGAAAAAAACTTTTTTATTTAAGTATAAAAATTTCTTCAGAAAATTTCGTGCGAACTTAGTTGCTGCTGAAAATGCAACTAATATACACTAGTCGATTTCGAGAGAATACAAATCCAAATTTAGACTTGAACTATTTCTCAAATCTCGAGGCTTTAGACCTCATAAAAAAACAGTACCAAACAAACCAACATGGTCTCTTGGACTATGGGCTAACTTTGGTATGAAACCGTACCAGGTTTTCGCATAGAGTACGTTTCCCGTATTGTCATTTCGAGCGGAGCGACCCGATTCGGCGCGGCTCAGGGCAGGCTCCGGGAGCGCAGTCGAGAAATCTTGCTCATTCCTTCAGGAACGGAGCGGTCGTATGCCACGCGCGAGATCTCTCCACTGCGGTCCGACCGCGGCTCGCCTCGCTGAAGCTACGGCGAAGCGGGTCGGACCTTCGGTCGATATGACGAAAGAGTTGGTACGCTTTTATTGCAAAGTTAGCCACTATGGATTACGAAATGCAGTATTTTCTGAGTCGCTTAACGCAGCTCGGGTGGATTCAGTAGCTCTTCTTCTGACTCTAATAAAATAGGAGCCTGTCGCCGAATGCCATTTATCCCCTGAGCGAAGTCGAAGGGGGAGTAAAATCCTCAACAAAAGAGAGCCTTCGACAAGCTCAGGCAATATGTTTTCGTTATTCGGCGACAGGCTCTTAGGATCTATAATTGAAGAATTTTATAATTTATAATCTTCGAGATATGGAAGATCATTTGCTTCAACAATCTGCCTTCCAAAATTTTGGACCCACCGGGAATCGAACCCGGGCCTGCGCAATGCGAATGCGCCGTTATGCCACTTAACTATGGGCCCACAAAAATTTTGGCAGGTATACTCATTTAGCGTAATGCCCATTTGCTATAACACTGAGATTTTAGCGATATATATCTATAAAGACAGATTTTATCTATTCGGAAAATGTTCGGTTACTATATACTACAACATTAATTTGGCTATTCGGTCAAGTAAATGTTATAATAAATTACGAGACTTTCATTAAATGATGAGCCTGTCGCCGAATGCCATTTATCCCCTGAGCGAAGGTCAGACCGCGGTCGGACCGAAGTCGAAGGGGGAGTAAAATCATTAACAAAACAGAGCCTTCGACAAGCTCAGGCAATATGTTTTCGTTATTCGGCGACAGGCCCCTCAGAGGATAAGGCGACAGACTCATACTGGAAGAAGAGTGGACCTGGGGGGAATCGGACCCCCACTTCCGCAATGCCATTGCGGCGTTCTACCACTGAACTACAGGCCCATTGGATCTCACGACTATATAAAAATTAGGTCTATTGGAAATGCCCCCGCGCCGAGTCGAACGGCGATCCGCACGTTAGGAGTGTGCTGTTCTATCCTTTGAACTACAGGGGCCGATAGTGCCGCTAGTGTAATCTGAAATTGCTATTTTGACAAAGCCAATCAATGGCACTATGCTATAAGCAAGACAAAAAATGCTTAGCTCGTTCTCACTATGCCCATGTTTGGAAAAAGTGAAGACGCTGGATCAAACCGAGATGCCGAGACGATTATTGGACCTTCAGTGAAAGTCGATGGCGACTTTACTTCTCAAGGAGATGTGGTGGTTCAAGGCATGGTTGTTGGGACACTTAAAACCGAGAAGAGCCTTTGCGTGAGCGCTGGGGCCGTGATCCGGGCGGATGTCCGAGCCAACAGTGCATTTATCGCTGGCGAAGTCCACGGCAACATTAAAATTTCAGAGAAACTCGAAGTCACGAATAGTGCAAAAATTTTTGGCGATGTTGAAGCGCGCTCGCTGCTTATTGCCGAGGGTGGCGTGCTCCAAGGTAAATGCACCATGGTTAAAGAAGAGAAGCCCGCAAAAGCCGTCCACCTCGAAACCCCGAGAAAAGCAGCAGCCGCGGCAGGATAACTTCTGAAGCTTCGGAAGCTTCATTATGTACGCTTACCTCTACGATCCTGTTCTCCGACAGCGGACATTCCGCGGCTTTCTTGACCGACTCGAGACAAGACTCACAGATTTTGGGCTTGGCGGGAAGATCTACCGGCTTGGGCCACTGCTTCACTTAAACGAAATCGTCTTGGAGGAAACGCGACGGAAGGCAAAGACGATCGTGGCTATTGGAACTGACCGACTCTTTCACCAGCTCTTAAACGCCCCAAACATCCAAAACTTCGTTGTCGGCTTTGTTCCAATAAATCCACACAGTGCGATCGGAACACTTCTCGGCGTTCCCCCGCAAGAAGCCGCAGCAACAGTGCTCGCGCATCGAATCACGAGATCGCTTCATCTGGCTTCGGCAAACGCGGTTCGTTTTTTTTGGGAACTCTCAATCCCTTTTTCAGGCTCCACAACATTAAAATGTGACGACTGCTATGCCGTCACCCTGAGTGGAGATTCTGGACTTATTACGGTGCGCAATGCCCCATCAATAGACGCACAATTTATGACAACGCTTCACATAAAACAGTCGCTCTGGCATCGATCGCACAGCGTTTTTCACAATCAAAAAATCTTGTTTGAAGGTCTTAAACAAGAAATTCTTATTGACGGTCAACCGCTCGGTGTCGAGCGGCTAAAAATAGAGCATGTGCCAACAGTCCTGCGCGTTATCGTTGGTCGGAACCGTCACGAAGCACTCGACAACGTTGAGGTTGCAGCAGTAAGCGGGGCCGGAGCGCTTGCGATGGCGTGAGCAGTGCGAGTCGAACTTGGGGCAGCGTCTCTGGTGATCCCTGATCGGATCACCATTTGTGTTGAAGAGATGGAAACAACCTGGGATGGCGCCACGAGTAATTCGTGCCGCTGGCGTTGGTGAAACCAATTATCCAAACACCGGTTCGGACACACCCGATACTGAAATATACTATGAAAATTAATATCAACAATCACACCAACGACGTGTCCGACGTGCTGTTTATCTTCTGTAACTACTGGCAATCGAAAAAGGTGGGTGGAGTCAATGCGCATACCTCGGGTGAAGTCATTGGGTCATTTACTTATTTCCTCACTGCTCCCCGCATACCATACCACTGAATACCGACTTGGAAAACCGTCGAGACGAGCCAGTAGAGAATGAGCGCAGAAGGGATAGAGAAACCAATAATGAACGTCAAACCTGGACCTAAGAATTGCATCTGTCTGTTCATGAGGCTCGCGGTGCGTTCATCGCTTCCGGCAGATCCCACGCTCGCGGGCACCAAGTTTGTGGGCATCATCTTTGTTTGAATATACTGCGCCGCTGCAGTGATTGCTACCAGAATCAGATTTGGCTTCGCGAGGTTCATGAACCCGAGCATGAGCGGAGAGATGCTTTCAGGTTGGGTGATAAACGCGTAGAGGGTCCCGTTTGATGGGACGACGAGCCCAGCTTGAAAAACATGGTAGAGTGCGAGCAAGAACGGCAGTTGTAGTAGCAACGGCAAGCACGAGGATAGTGGATTCACCTTCTCCTGTTTGTAGAGCTCCATGAGCGCTTTTGCGAGTTGTTCTTTGTTGTCACTAAATTGTTTCTTCAAGGCCTCAACTTTGGGCTGGAGACTCACAAGCCGACTTTGCGCGCGCACGGTCTTTAACGTCGGCGCCAGCAAAAGAAGTTTCACGAATACCGTGAGGAGGATAATCGCAAGCCCCATGTCATGGATCGGCAGCGCGTTATAAAGGAAAAAGAGCGCATTGAGAAGCGGTCGGTAGAGGAGTTCGGTGTAGAGAAACATAGCTGCGGAAAATCCGAAATCCTAATCTCTAAATCCAAAACAAATTCAAAATTCTAATACTCGAAATCACAAACTTCGATGTTTTGAATCTCAAACATTTGGATTTTTTTAGGATTTGGTGCTTTGGATTTTAGATTTTTTAGGGGGTCAATTCCTCCCGCACTATACGGATTACAACGCAATAACCGCCACGCGATTCTCGGAAGCGCGCAAAAAAGACCGCGCGCCTCGATGAGTTTTTCGGCATACTGGGAGCAGGACGGATAAAAACGGCAGCACCCAAACGGAAACCAAAAACGAACTAGCCCGGTGTCGGCAGAGAGAATGCGGCGGTAGACAATAAACAACAGATGGATCATTTTTTTTGAGGTGGTGGGAGAAGTCGGGCTTGTCGAAGTAATGTAAAAAACTCACTACGCAATACTTTACTTTTGAGCGTCTGGGCATTCTTTCCAACTAGTAGAAGCAGTAATGTTCCTGACGGAATCAATGGCAGCGCCTCGGAAAGAATCGCCCGAAGCTTGCGCCGAATAGCATTCCGCACCACCGCCTTTTTAAATGTCTTCTTTGTAATAATGATGCCGGCACGGGCAGGTTCTCTTTGAGGTCTTCTGAGATACCGCAACAGCATTGAGGAACCCCGCATGCTTCTTGCCTGTTGGCGAAGCTGTGTGAAGTCTCTTGTTTTCCGGAGCCGATGGGCGCGGGAAAGCATTACTTCGGCGTCAGACGCTTGCGCCCGCGCTGCTTCCTGCGCTTGAGCACGTTTCTTCCCGCGCGCGTGCGCATCCGTGTACGCCAGCCGTGGGTCCGCGCTCGTTTTCGTCGGTGGGGTTGATATGTTCGTTTTGGCATAGCTTCCTATAAAGTATAGCTATCCTACCGATCTTTGTCCACTCTCTATACACAGCTTAGGAACACCTCCATGCCCCTCTCTATAGCTTTCTTGATTTTTTTTAATGTGCTACAGTCATGCATATGACCGACCAGCAACTTTGGCAAGCAGTGCTCGGCGAGCTAGAGCTCTTGCTTTCCCGCGCGAACTTTAATACTTGGTTTAAAAGCACTGCAATCTCGCAGTGGGAAAATGGACGCGTTATTATTTCCGTGCCAAACGCTTTCACGCTTGAGTGGCTCAAAAAGAAATACCACAACTCAATTATTACGGCAATAAAAAATATCACTCATGAGCAGGTGCAAGATGTTGTCTATAAAGTCGAATCTTTGCACCATCGAAACGAAGCGCGTGGCGCTCCATCAGTAGGGATAAAAGAAACACTTGCTTCAAGAGAAGAGATTCTGCCTGGAACCTCTAATCCTTCGGGGCTCAACGCTCGATATACGTTTGAAAATTTCATTGTGGGCAAAGGGAACGAACTCGCGCATGCTGCAGCGCTTTCGGTGGCCAACACCTCGGGAAAAGCGTATAACCCCCTTTTTATCTATGGAGGAGTTGGGCTTGGAAAAACTCATCTGCTGCAAGCAATCGGACATCATATTTTAGCGTGCGACGCAAAAAAGAAAGTGCTCTACGTAACTTGCGAACGCTTCACGAACGACTATATCCATGCTGTCCGCTCTGGGCATGCCAAAGAGTTTAAAGATACCTACCGCGGAGTTGATCTTTTTTTAATAGACGATATCCAATTCATGACGGGAAAAGAAGGCACTCAAGAAGAGTTTTTCCATACGTTTAATGCGCTCCACCATGAGAATCGGCAGGTGGTGATCTCTTCAGACCGACCACCGAAAGCTCTTGCGAGTATTGAAGAACGACTCACATCGCGCTTCGCGTGGGGTATGGTCGCAGATGTCAGCGCTCTGGATATTGAAACAAGAATCGCGATTCTTGAGGCAAAATGCCACGTGCGGAATCTCACCATCGCTCACGAAGTCCTCCAATTTCTCGCCGCAAATATCCAGCACAACGTCCGCGAACTTGAAGGCGCGTTAAACCGTCTCGTCGCCCACCACGAGCTCCGCGGCACGGCCATTACCGTCGACACGACCAAGGAGCTCTTCGCAACGCTTGCAAGCCAGCGGATCCGTTCAACCATCACGTTGCGACACCTTATGGACACGGTCTCTTCGTTTTACGATATCAGTATTGAAGATATTCTTGGAAAACGTCGAACAAAACGTCTGGCGCTTCCTCGACAAATTATTATGTACCTCATGCGCTGTGAAATGAAGGCAAGCTACCCCATGATCGGAACTGAACTTGGCGGCAGAGATCACACTACCGCCATTCACGCCTTTGAAAAAATATCGCGTGCGGTTGTAGTAGATGAACAACTCAAACAAGAAGTGGAATTACTCCGTCAACGCATTTATAACACGGCGTGAGTGTTTCTGGTTAGACGCGACAAACAACGCGCGGGGGATATGTCTGGGGATGTCGTGTGGATGAACAGTGCCCCCTTTTATTGTTTTATAGAGCAGAAACGAGACTATACACACGGACGAAAAATGCTCCACAAAAAATAACACTATTTTTATAAAAGTTTTCAACAGTTTTTATGCTATGGTTATGCGGTTTTCTTTCTCTTTCCCCATACCCACAGCGCTTATCATCATTGACACCGTATTTATATATCCGTTAAGGTGATAATCGTGTATGAAATTCTCCTGCACAAAAGAAAATCTTGCCCGCGGCCTTTTTTTTACCGCGCACATTGCTGGGAAAACCAACGCCCTACCAATTTTAGGCAATGTGTTGCTTGAAGCAAAAGAGAGCGCCCTTTCACTTGTTTCGACTAACCTTGAGATTGGGGTGCGTGCTTCGGTGCGCGGAAAGGTTGAGCGCGAAGGGAGTTTTACTGTGAATGCAAAACTCTTGTCAGAATATGTGTCACTACTACCCAATGGACGAGTGGATATTGAACTTACTGATGCAAAAGAGGGGGCAAGCGCGGCGCTTGCGATTAAAGCAGGAGAACATGAAACCACAATACTCGGGAACTCTCCAGAAGAATTTCCACTTTTGCCAAATATCGAGCGCACGATTACTGTTGCAGTGCTTGCAAAAGACCTCCGAGGAGCACTCTCTCAAGTTCTTTTTTCCTGCGCCCAAGATGAAGGGCGCCCAGAACTCCAAGGAATCTTTGTGCATATTGAGCAATTAATCTTCACCCTGGCGGCAACAGATAGTTTTCGGCTCGCAGAGAAAAAAATATCGTTGAATCAAGTATTAGTACACCCAAGCCCATTTTCTGCAATTATCCCAAGCCGAAGCCTCACAGAGCTTGCCCGCATTCTTGGAGTGTTCGAAGCGCAAAGCCCCATTGAACTCTCCTTTGCAACTAATCAAGTCATGGCAGCAGCAGAAGGGGTAGAGTTTTTATCCCGACTTGTTGATCGCAAATATCCGGACTACGCCCAAGTGATCCCCAAGGCCGCGCTCACCACTGCGCGCCTGCCCAAAACCGAACTCCTTACTGCGGTGCGCTCTGCCAGTCTGTTTTGCAGAAGCGGTGTGAACGACGTGCGGCTTACTTTGAGCAATACCGGAGTGACCGTTGCTGCCTCCGGAGCAAAGGGGACACAGAGTGCCCGCGTGCCAGGAGAAATTAACGGTCCAGATGCTGCGCTCGTATTAAACGCTCGGTACCTTTTAGAGGGGTTAGCCGCGATTGACTCTCTGAATGTTCGACTGGAAGTGAGTAGTACTAGTTCGCCTTGTGTATTGCGCGCTGCTGATGTTGGCGAGCCATTGCCCAACCCATACCTCTACCTCATCATGCCGATAAAGCAATAACTCTCTTCCTTGGGGCAGGCAGGGATATCGCGTCGGCCACCCGCCGCCTGTCCCTTGGCGACACGCTACGTGCTCAACGAATCCTGTCGCTCGCGTTTCACGCAAAATTCATAAATCGCCGCTCCGACCGCGATCGGAGCGAACTCAAACAGATGAATTTTGCTACACTCACTCCGGATTCTGGGAGCGCTTCGCTATGGTCGCCAGAGGGCCAGTCGGCAAGGGTGGCCGCAATGTCATTGCGAGCGAAGCGAAGCAATCTCCGACCCTGCAAACAAAAGCCCCGCCATTTGGCGGGGCTTGTTCTTTAGACATACAAGGTCTGACCTTGGCGACCAAAAGGTCGGACCTTAATCGCTAGCTCCCCCGAAGAATCCGCGCGAGCCAGCGGCTGACATTGTTCGCGTCAAGCGCCTGGCGCGCAATGCCAAGATTTGGAGAGAAGAGGTACATTTTGCCTTCAAACTGATAGAGGAACGCGGTGCGGCCGCCTGGCATTGTTATGGCTCGCGTGGTTTTTTCGCCAAGCGGCTTGAGCAACTTCTTAAAGTAGGCAAACTGGTCTTCCGCACTCCGGCCTTTTAGGGCTTCTAAGTACTCACTTGCTTTTATTGACGGACCAACCGGAGGATATTTAAGGTTTTCAACTGCAACCGGCGCTTCGGCAGCTGGAGTCCCTTCTGCGCCTGCGACAGCCCCAGCAGCAGCCGGCGCACCACCTGCCGGAGCCCCGACCGTTGAGACATCATCGGTATCATCCGCATCCACCCAATCGTTTGCGGCAAGGGTTTCAGAGACCTTGCCCGGCTCCATACCCCAGTTCGGGATTGTCAGTTTTTCTTGGACTTTTGTGGCCTCGTCAACAGCGGTGAATTGCGCCGAACCGTCGGGCAACACATGGACGTCTTTGACTGTGACGCCCTCTTCATGCAGTTGGTGGGTGAGCACTTGTTCTTTGGCGTGGGTGATTAGTTCCTTGTCCGCTGGCGTAAACGGCGGATTCTTGGATTCGATGGCCGCAAAATCCTTGTTGGGTTCTATGGGCGTTTGTGCGCGGTGTTCGATCATTTCCTGCATCTTCGCCATCTCGCCTTTTGGCAGCCGATCAGCCCAGGCAAGCGCGCCGCCGTCTTTGAGGCGGTCCTCAATTTGGTTTGCGTGAACCAAGAGTCGGTGGACGGTTTGTCCAAGTTTTTCTTCATTAACAATCTTCCAACCGCCCGGAACTTTTTCCAGCACGCCGTGAAGATTCATGGTGCCTACTCCAGAGACCGAGTGGCCTTCAAGAAGCAGCTTCAAGTTATCACGGATATTCAAGAGTTTTGCGACCTCCATAGCGTCAAGCATTTCCTTGTTGTCGAGCTTCATTTCGGCAAGCGCAATATAGCGAAGCGCCGAATCACTATCTGCGGCAATCTTGCCTTTGCCAAACTCGACGAGGAATTTGCCGGCTCCTTCAGCTTTGGCGCCTGCAGCGGTAAGCACATCTTCGGCCCTTGGAACAGGCAAGGAAGCAACATCTTGAGTAGCCGCTGCTGCTCCTGCCGGAGAGGGTCGTGGTAAGAGTGCCTCGGAACGTACGGTTGCGTCTCCAGGAGCGGCTCTTGATGTCTCTACCGGATCTGTAAACACGTTAACCTTAATAATTGGGCGAGGGGGCGCTTCCGGCGACGCTGCTGCGGACGGACTCGGCGGATGAGGCGTGGCAACCGCGGATGCTCGTGGAGATGGTTCAGCAGCAGCTCCTCCGGCTGGTGGAGTTGCCCCGTGACCCATGAGCCAGCGCAATCCTTTTCCAATCTCTGGAGCCACTAAAAATGCATAGGCCGCAGAGAGCGCGGCGTCGCGAACCCTGCCGCGCGTGTACGATGTACGCTGTTTATCAACCTCTTTGAGAATTCCTTCCATTGCCGCACTTATTCGCTCTTCCGGCTTACCAACCCCCTGTTCGCGAATGCGTTGCTCAAGCGCAGAAAGAAGTCGGTTATGAAGCGCTAGTTCGTCAGCCTGTACCGTACCAGCCAACGTTCGCAGTTCAATAGTTGCAAGTTGCTGCACAATCTCGTGAACTTGCAGCGCGTTAATTTGCCCCTCATCGAGGCCCTGGAGCTTCTGAAGATACTCGCCGGATTCAGAAAAATTTCGGGCAAGATTGTATGCCCCAACCATAGAAATTGACTTACGTGCTGCTTGACTCGCAATCCATGCCATGGCTCCGGCTTCAGAGAGAGCGCCCACTCCCATGAGTCCAACAGAAAGAGCGGTCCGAACGCTCGCAAAGCGCAAGAGATACCCCTTTGCTCCGGTTTGTTTTCCAAAGATTTTTTCAAGGTTCATCTCGCCAAGGGCGTTATAGAGCTTGCGGGCGGTTTCGATTCCCCAGCCGCGCTTCGCGGTGCGCTGTTCAACGTCTTGAATGCGTTTAGCCAAGAGCTCCGCGACTCTTTGCGCTCGCGCCTCGGCAGCTTCAGGAGCGGCGGCTTGGGCGCGCGCGGCTTCGCTAGTCACGGCTGCGGTATCGGTGACCTCTGCTCCAAGCCCGAGTGCTCTGGCGAGTTTTGCGAGCGCGGATTTATTTCCAAAATTGCGAGTTATCCAACCCGGGGTTTCGGAGACTGTCGCAGGCGGCGGTGTCGTCGCTGGGGTTTCTCCGTGTTCTTCCGGTACTGACTCCAGCGTTTTGTCGGCATCAGGCGGAGGCGATGTATCAAGGTTGGAGGGAGGAGCGCCTCCTATTCCTTGTGCTTCCCGCGCTGCTCGGAAAAGCGCTTCAAGCATAGCTCCAGCGGACTCCTCACCGAGGGGCTGTGTTGCGCTCAGCGGCAAATCTGCAGCGGCTGGGGTGGCGCTGGGTTCTGGGCCAGAGGGTGCCGCTGCAGAGTCAATCGTCGGGACGCTTGTTACTATTTGGGGTTGAGCATCCGGGGGAGGTTTGGCTGCATTTTTCGCTCTCTGTATCGCGTCGCTGATGAGTTTTTTTACTTTTGTTTTCTGTGGGTCGTTGTTAAGCCAGGCGTAGAGGAAGTTAATCTTTTTCTTCACGCCTCCGATGTTGCCAATTTTACTGGTTTTTGGATCGTATGTAACTCGAGATAAGAGCGCGGTAGCGTAGTCATCCACCAGTGATTTAAATATCTGAAAGCCGCCCGCGGCCTTGCGCTCCGCAGTAGATTGAGGGAATTTTTCGGCAAGCACGCCTTTCTCTGTACCAAGGACAATAGCTTCGAGAAGCGCAGCGCGGTCTTCTGCTGGTAGCACACGTTCGGCATCAGGAGTCGTCGGTCCGGTAGTTAATAATGGTGCGTCAGCGGCGCCTACCACAATCACTGGCTGAGGTTGCAGTGCGATGGCAGCAGCAGCCTCGGCCGCGAGTTCGCGGTCAAGATCACCAACGGCATCGTCGCTAATCTGTCGTTGGCGATCTTCACTAATGAGATCCAAGTCAACAGCCATACGCTAGTCACCTAATTTTTCCTTGATAATCCTCTGTGCGTTTGTTTTTGCGAGCGACGCCGCGGCTTTCTGGACATCTAGGGCGTCGCGGAGGTATGCACGCTCTGGTTTTTCGAGCTCCACCTGGATCTCTTGAATAAAGCGTTCGGTAAGTTTTTTCTCAAGCCGGCTCTGATACACTTCGACTGGAATGCCTTGAATCATTCTTTCTTTTTTGGTGTCTAATTTTATGATCTCTGCACCGCCGAGAGCTACTGTCGGTGGTATTGGCGCTTCAGTGGTTGACGGAATTTCTATAACAATCGCCGTGATGTCATCCGGTTTATTGCCCATCCTTGCAGTGGCCACGAGATCCTCAGAGGCAGCCGCTGCGGTGCGCGCGCCGCGAAGGATCCGGGAAATTTTCACATCAGTAAGGTTATCATGGACACCATCGGTAGTGAGGACGAGGCGATCGCCCAACTCCATTTCAATACTCTCCATGCGTGGCGTCTGCATGGATGTGGAACCTAAGACGTTGGTGAGTTGGTTCCGTCGGGAGAAGGCTTCAAGGAGGGTAGAGTCGGTCGAATCAAGCTGTGAAGCGAGGGCTACCTGTGCAAGTTTGCGTTGAATCTCTCGGGCGTTTGGATTCTTCGAATAGATCCGGTCGTCAAGGGTAAGCTGAAGCACCTCTCGACTGCCTTTCGGAAAACCATAGGCGCGACTGTCCCCGATACTTGCGATCAACGCAACAGTTTTTTTCTCGGAAGTTCGCAGGAGTTTTACAATCGTGGCAGTCGTGCCAATATTCCCAAGGTTTTTCTTTTTCGCGATTTCGAGAATGCGTGTATTCGCATCAGCAAAAATATTCCCCAATACTGTGCGTACTTCAGTCGGCGTTGACTCTAGCGGAATTCTTGCTAGAGCGTTTTTAATAAATTGTCTCGCAACGTCTGCTGCAACCTCTCCTCCCGGAGGATTCGACATGCCGTCAAAAACGCCAAACATTCCAAGTTTCGGATCAGCAAAGAATTTATCTTCATTGCGTTTGGGATGTACAGGATTTGCTACGCTTTGAGCGCCGAAATTTTCATACGAGGTGATGTGTTCTATTGCAGGCCCTTTCAGTTCTTGAGTGACTGCGTTAGTTTCTCCAGCACTTAAGGCTCCCGGAGCGAGTGGCTCTGCGATAACGTTTACTGCAGGCGTTGGAGTTTGCTCTGGTGCGGGTTTTCCGGTCGCGATTTCTTCCTCAGTAGCGAAGTAATGCGTTAGAGTTTCTGTACCGTCAGGACTTCGTGCGGTGATAGTTTTGATTATCGTTGCTCCCCCATTTTTTGGGAACCCGTGAGGCGCCTGTCCAAAAATTTGGTCGCCTTCATCCCAGTTTTCGCGCCACTGACCCTTAAAAGGGATGACGAGCGCCTGTCTCAAGGTTACTGTGATATTCTGCTCTTCCTTTGGTTTTCCTACTGCCTCTGTTGATGTTTTTCGCGCTGGCACTTCAGGTTTTGATGGTGTTTTCTCAGTTCTCACTCTAGAAATAACTTCGGCAACTAGGCTTTCAGCGCGCTCGCGGTCACTTTTTGGGTCTTTTTTCTGGTTGTAAATATAGAACCAGCGCGCAGCGTTGAACACTGCGTTCACGACATCTGTCCGCATCGCCCTAAAATTTCCAGTTTTTGTAGGATCCTCCAAAAGCGTCGGGCCGGCTTTGAGTGCTTGTTCAAATTTCGCAAGCAGGTCATTTTCTCGTGCTTCCCAAACCTCTTTTCTCGTATTGCGCTCCCATTCTTCCACTCGCGGCGTATTTTTCTTTTCGCTCTCAAAGCGGCGGAGAAATTTTTGGCGGCCGAGCTCGAGCGCCTTTCGCGCACCGTTCATCTTCTGTGGAGCGTCAGATTTACCGTCAAGAGAAGCGATATATGAAGCGCGGAGCTCTCCCAAGAGCTGGGTGATGGCCATGCGGTAGCCTTCGAAGTAGATCCGATCAATGGCTTCTTGACTTGGATTGCCCACTCCAATACGCTCGGCAGTTGTTGTAATGTTATCTCTTGCGCGCGTCACCGCCGCATCAAATTCTTTTGCTCGGTCAGTGTCCACTCCTTCAGAAGCCTCGACAACGAGATATGCTGCGTGAGTATTGATAAAGTTTTGAATCGGTTCCGAGAGTTCTGGGGCATGCGCAGTGATTGTGTTAAGAAATTCGTTCCAGAGCATGTCTTTGTACTTCTTGCGCACCTCTACTGGAACGCCTTCCATAGACTCCACCGCTCCTCTCTTGTCTGGTCTTGGATTGACATTTCTTGTTCCGCCCCCCTCTAGTGGCTTTGGAAGTTCAGCCATTCGAACAAATTCGAGCGTGATGAACTTTGAGTTTTTTTCTCCCGGTTTCTTTTTTACCACAATCTTTCCTCCAATATAGTCCTTCGGGAGATTACGGATCGCCCGGCTTTCGACAAGCCAGCCCAAGTCAGGGTCCCGCACCGGAGTGACGACCTCGATGGTGGCCATGATTTCCTTCCGTAGTTTTTCTGCAGCCATTTTTAGAGGAGTTGAAGGCAAATGAGCTTCAGTACGAAGTTGCTTCTTGCGTTTTTTTTCTTCTTGAGCTTCGGAAGGAGAGATGAACCACGCCTGCCGCGCTCGACCGTTTTCGTAGCGAAGCTTAATAGGGAGTTTGCCGCTCCAACCTGAAGCGAGATTTTCGAGCGGGCAGTTTCCTTCAACCACGATCTCCCAATCACCAACTTTAACAGTAGCCTCCCCATCCTTGTTAATACGGATCTTTTTCTTACCAATGAAATCACCTTGCTTTCGTGTCGGAGGTTTACCTTGAGACTCTTCTTCGGCCAGATTTTCTACCGCTAGAGCGCGGCCAGATTTTTCCACTGCATTATCATCCCTGTCACTCTCTGGGTCGTTCTCATTTTCGCCGAGCGCGTTGAGGGCGTACTCCATTGCTTCGCGAGGATCTCCAGTTGTCGGGGAAGGTTCTCTTGAGGATTTTGCCATAGAATATTTGAATAGGGATTTTTATATATTCATTATAGCAGAAAAGCGACTTTTTGTCGATGGGAGAGATCCTTCAGCTCGGTTCAGGATGACATGAGATCCCTCGACGCGGCTCGGGATGATGGAGATGGTGAGAAAATAAAGAAAAAGGCCCTATGGATGCTGGGGAAATGTGGGGGATTCACTCATTATTGTTGGCCTTCGACAAGCTCAGGCAATATCAACTGCCAACCGACGCGACCAATTCTTGCTTTAGCCCCACAATCTCTTCTTTGAGCACTTCTTCGAGGTTAGGCATACGCGATTTAAAAAATGCAGCTACGTCCGGGTCTTCCATTGAGCTGGTTTTAAGCATTTCTTCGAGTTTAGTGGCGTCTGTGGCAGAAAGCGAGTCCAAAAGCCGCAAAGAAAGCCGTTTTTGGACCAGTTCCGTCATTTTGTCCAACAATTCCTGCTTGCGGTCGTCGGCAAGCAAGTCCAAGCCGAGCAATGTGAAGATGTTTTGAGTGAGAAGGGACATAGATCTAAAAGAAATTATGAAAAAGATACAAAAGTACGAAGAGCGAAACAAGACTGGCTTTGTATGAATATCTCAAAACAGAGTATATCATACCTGCCCCCTTATTGTCGCAGGACATTAACTGTGCGCTTTATTTCAGCAACATTATCAATGTCATCGTACGCGCGCACGGTGAGCGTGTGAAAACCGGTCTCGAGATTAGGAGGCAGCGCAATGGTCTCGATTTTGGGCCAGGGCACTGGCGAGTCCACGATAGTTTGAAGCAGTGCGTCGTCCACTCGGATCTCTATACGCCTGACCCCGCGAGCGGAGCGCGTGTCCACGGCAAGCTGGAGCGTGTCGGTTTGAATTTGTTCATTCTCGGCAGGGGAGTTTACCGCAAGCGTCGGTACGTTTTCCGGAATATGGAGATCATCAAAGTCCGGCGGGGGCAGGGTGAGGGCGATTTTTTCCTGTTTGGCCCAACGGGCAATGGCGTCTTCCCAATGTTGATATTCCGGGTCGCTGCTTGGGGTTGTCGGTGAAGGTCCCCGCGGATCGTCTTTATTCACATACTGCAAAATAGAATGCAGATCGCTAAAAGTTTTTTCTTCAATAAAACTTACTGGCGTGCGCTCGGTGGCACGTTTGCCGCTGGCGCGATCAATTTTTACGATCTGTTGGCCGCCGGCTTTACCAGAAAGGATTGGGGGCAGGTTTTCCGGAGGCGCAGGCGGAGGCGTGAATGATTCAACCGCAGCGCCTTCAAGCGCTCCTTTCATAAACGCGTTCCAGATAGGCGCTGCGATTGCAGAACCGTCTGCCTTTTTCTTCATGGGCGTGTTGTCGTTGTTTCCGGCCCAGACGCCGGTCACGAGCGATGGGGTATACCCAACGGTCCACGCGTCGCGGAAGTCGTTTGTGGTACCGGTTTTTGCCGCAACTGGGCGGTCTTTGAATGTTAAGAAGTTTGCAGCGCCAAAAATAAATGCGCGAGCGGCGTTGTCGGAAAGGATATTCGTGACTGTTTGGGCGATGTCGCGGCCCAGGACGCGCTTGGGTTCGTCGCTCCAGCGCTCAAGAACGGCTCCGTTTGAATCTGTGACGCGCAGGATGCTCGCGGGTGCTCGATAGAGCCCTTCTTGGGAAAGCACGGCAAAAGCTGCGGCGTGTTCAAGGAGTTTTACTTCAGCGCCCCCTAAGACAAGCGCGAGTCCAAAGCGACTGCGATCCTTAAGCGTGGTGTACCCAAGGCGTTCGAGCATATCAAGAACGCGGGGTACACCAGTGAGATAGAGTGTTTTCACTGCCGGGATGTTGAGCGATCCGGCAAGCGCACTGCGCATCGAAACGCGCCCGTGTTCTTTATCGTCGTAATTATGGGGTTCGTAGTCTTTGGGGTAGGCGGAGAATTTGGTGAGGACGTCGTAGAGCGGAGTTTCGGGTGTGAATCCCTTCTCAAACGCAGTCGCGTAGATAAACGGTTTGATTGAGCTTCCAGGTTGGCGAGGACGCAAGACAACATTGACCGCGCCGTCAATCTTCTCGTCAAAGTAGTCGCGACTTCCTACCATGGCAAGGATCTGTGCGGTTTTGGCATCGAGCGCAACGAGCGCCGCATTTTTACCGCCGAATTTTTTTTCATTTGTTGCAGCCCCTTGGGCAATGAGTTTTTCCGCGAGTTGTTGTTTTTTAAGATTAAGTGTCGTGATGACTGAAAGCCCGCCACGCTCCACCTTTTCGGCGCCGTAGCGCGTCTCAAGAAGCTCTTTGACGTAGAGCACGAAGTGCGGGGCGGTGATCGCTTCCCGAGGCGGTTTGAAATTCACGATCTCGGTATTCGCCCGCTCTTCCTCCTGTCGGCTAATGAATCCTTGCTCTCGCATCTGTCTAAGTGTGTGGCGCTGACGGGCAAGGAGCTCGTCTTTATGTTGTCCATAGGGCGAGTAGTACGTTGGGGCTTTGGGTAAAGCTGCGAGAATCGCGCCCTCGGCCAGAGTTAAATCTTTGGCAGATTTACCAAAGTAGGTCTGTGCCGCAGCTTCAATTCCATAGGCATTTCTACCATACGGAATCTCGTTTAAGTAGAGTTTCAGAATTTCATCCTTTGTGAAACGCTTCTCAATGCGATAGGCCAGGATGAGCTCTCGAATTTTTCGTTTCCAGGTGCGCTCGGTAGTTAAGAGTGAGTTCTTGATGTACTGCTGGGTGAGCGTAGACCCACCCTGAGCGATCTGTCCGCGAAGCGCGTTCATGAGCAGGGCCCGGAGGATGCCAGTAAGATCAAACCCGCGATGCGTAAAAAAATCTTTGTCTTCGGCCGCAATCGTTGCCCACTTCACGGTGGGAGGAATTTCCTCAAGCGCCACACTCGTGCGCCGTCGTTCTCCGTGAATTTCGTAGAGAATAGATTTGCCAGTACGATCGTAGATTTTTGTTGATTGGCCGACATCTCGATTAGAAAGATTTGCCGGGTCAGGAAGCCCGTACGCAATGCCATAGAGAGCTACACCGCCAATGAGCAGAGCGATAATCGCCAATCGAATACTCCAGCGCACGAAAAACCAGACAAGCCGCTGTTTGAGTGATGGCGAACTTCTTCGGACGCGATAGCGATTTGGTTGGAAGCGGCGGGAACGCATGAGTGAGGGGAACAGTCAACAGTAAACAGTAAAGAGTAAAGAGTACACTGTTTACCGTTTACTGTTTACTCTTTACTTTCACCGTGTGTGCCGCACAAATCGCTGCGGCCAGCGCGTCAATGGCGTCATCCGGTCCTTTGAGCTGTTTCATACCGAGAATAACGGACGTCATTTTTTCAACCTGTTTTTTGTCAGCGCGACCAAAACCGGTAAGCGCCTGTTTAATTTGAAGCGGGGTGAATTCGAGGAGTTCGCAGCCGCGTTGAGCGATCGTGGCAAGAATCACGCCACGAGCCTGGGAAACAAGCATGGCGGTTTTCGTGTTTTTTGCAAAGAAGAGTTCTTCAACCGCGACTCGAGCGGGCTTGAGCTGTGCGAGCAGGCGCTCGAGCTGTTTTGAGATATCGAGCAGCCGCTCTGGCAGGGGGAGTCCAGCTTTTGTGCTAAACACTCCGTGGTCAACATATCGCAGGCGTATTTTGTCTTGCTCAATCACCCCCCATCCGGTGGTGGCAAGACCAGGATCAATACCGAGGATGAGCATGTGGTGAGGTATGAAGTAAATGAGTAAAGAAGTAATTGAGTAAGTATCGAATGATTCGGTCACGTGTATTTACCTATTTACTCACTTACTCAATTACTTTCGAATGCCGCATTCGTCGCCACCCCCGTAACATCATCCCGTTCTTCCAGTTCGGACAGGAGTTCGACGAGGCGCTCCTGCTGTTGTTCCGAAAGCGCTGGCCCTGGGGTTGTTGCAATCCAAGCGAGTTCTGCTTCCAGTATTTTTACTCCTTGCTTCTCTCCTGCCGTTTTTGCGTGTTCGAGTCGATCTGGAGCGGTCGTGACCACGGTTACGTCGTCTTCTTGCCTGATATCCTCGGCGCCAACATCAATGAGCGCGAGTTCCTGCTCGGCGCTCGGCGCATTTTCAAGCCGAATGATACCTTTTTTCTCAAATCCCCAAGACACGCTGCCAGACGCTCCGAGCGTGCCTCCGTGCTCTGAAAAAATGTGCTTGAGTTCATTGACGGTTCGGTTGCGATTATCGGTAAGAGCGTCCACGAGCACTGCCACACCGCCTGGACCAAAACCTTCGTAAAGGAGAGTTTCAAGCTGGGTGCCTTCACCTTTGCCAGTCCCTCTTAAAATTGCGCGTTCGATATTCTCCTTTGGGACGTTCTGGGCGCGCGCGGCGTCTATGGCAAGCCGGAGCTTAAAATTGCTTGCCGGATCAGCGCCGCTACCATCGCGCGCCGCCACTGCCACGGCGTTTACCAACTTTGTAAACGCGGCGCCTTTTTTAACATCGGCGACGCCCTTTTTCCTTTTAATTTTTGCCCACTTGGAGTGCTTGGACACAACGGTGGCGAGATAAGCAAGATAAGTACTAAGCGAGATAAGAATACCGCGTGAGAAGTGACTTGTCCACTTGCGTAAGAGGCGCATCCTTGGTTCACTTCACGTATCAAAACCGTTCATATCTTGCCTACCTCTCTTATTTTGCCGCAATATGCCAACAGATATTCAAAAAATGCACGACTCGATTGCCGGACTTCCCGCGCAGTGCGAAACGGCCTGGAAGGCCGGAAGCGCGATTCGAGTCCCCGCCTCGTGGAGCGACACGCAACATGTGGTGCTTGCTGGCATGGGCGGAAGCGGGCTTGCCGGGCACATTGTCGCAAGCAGTTTTGCCGACACGTTGGCCGTGCCGGTTGTTTTGCTCAACGATTACCATTTGCCTGCGTTCGTAGGGCAAAAGACGCTCGTGGGGTGTTTAAGTTACTCTGGCAATACCGAGGAGACGCTTTCGGTCTATCGTGAGGCACGCGCAAGACGCACGCGCAGGATCGTGCTCACCACTGGAGGCACTCTTGCCCGCTACGCCAAAGAGGATGGCGTGCCCTGCTATTTTTTTCCGGTGCTCTTAAGTTCGAGTTTGTGGCCGCGCATTGCCGGCGGGTACTTGCTTACCGGCCTTTTGGGAATGCTCTCGCGCGTGGGGCTGCTTACGATTGGCAGCAAGGAGTTTGAGCGAGCGCTTGCCCATCTGCGGCGCGTCACTGCCGAGAATGTCCAGTCCGTGCCATTGGGCCGTAATAGAAGCAAGACCATAGCCCGTGAACTCGTGGGCAGGATTCCGGTGGTGGTCGGTTCGGCTGATCGCGCAGGCAATCTTCATGTGTGGAGAAACTGCTTCAATGAGACCGCCAAAACATTTTCTTGTTGGTTTGCGCTACCGGAATTAAACCACCATCTGCTTGAAGGCCTGGGCCATCCCAGAGAAGCGCGCCGGCTTTTGCGCTGGGTAGGGGTAGAGCCCAAAGGTAGTGTGTTACGGTTGCGTTATCGGCTCACAAAGAAGATCGTAGAAAAGCATGGGATGCGCTGGATTGATGTTGGGCTTGCCGGCTCAAGCACGCTCGAGCAGATTTTGGAACTCCTGTGTCTTTCGTATTTTTCCTGTCTTTATCTGGGCATTGAACAGGGAGAAAACCCATCGCCAACGCCATGGGTGGATTATTTTAAGAAGCAGCTTGAGCGAGCAAGATAAGCCAGGTAAGATCGCCATTCGTCATCCCGAGTCGGATCGAGGGATCTCGCGTCGGCTGGCCGCTGGCAGCGGCTACTGGCTTAGCGCTCCGTCGCTCGGCAAGTGCGCGTGCTTCGGCAAGGGGACCCTCGGACTTGCTGCAACGTGACCGCAGGCCGTCCGCCTCCCTCTGCCTCGCGCACGGCACTTTTCCGGCGCACTCCGCGATGCGCCAGAGAGCCGCTGCCCGCAAGGCCAGCCATCATTATTTAAGCAGACCAGTCGGCAAGGGTGGCCTCTCCATGATTCCCTGAGCGAAGCGAGTGAAACGAGCGGAAAGGTAGGCAAGGCAGGCAATATTCTTCGAGCTGAGTCCCTGCCTGCCGGCAGGCAGGGAGAAGTACTGAGCAATAAAAGCGTACCGGCTCTTTCGTCATCTCGACCGAAGGTCCGACCGCGGTCGGACCGCAGTGGAGAGATCTCGCGCGCGGCATACGACCGCCCGCGTTCCTGAAGGAATGTGCGAGATTTCTCGACTTCTCCTCCCCGACCGCGGTCGGGGAGGAGTTCGCTCGAAATGACAGAAAAATGCGTAAGTCTTAATAGCATATTCTCGGTTGCCCTTGACAAAAATACGAAAACCGTGCTATAAAGGAAGGTCCAATAACTGGACACGACCCATGACCCATAAGGAGGGTCCAACATGCGTTCGATTGTCACATTCATCGTGCTCCTTTCCATGTTCGTCTCAGTCCCCACCGCCACTGCTGCCAACATTTTCGACGCGCTCCTGGGAATCGGGATGCTGCTGCATCAGTCGAATCAGCAGCTCAAGGTCATCCGCCTCCTCAACGAGCCGCTCATGGAGCAGCTCAAGCTCCAGGGCGAGATTCAGAAGCAGCAGGTCGCGGCCCAGACCTATATCATGGCGCTCAACGCCAACGACCGCCAGCAGCTTCTCACCACCATCAATCAGAAGCTGGTGTCTGGCCAGAGCTTCAAGGTGGAGGAGCTTGAGGCAATACGGATCGTTCGCGGCATGCTTGCGGTTTCCGTGAGCCAGCCGGTTGGCTCGGTCACCGTGGGCCGCGGAGCCGAGTTCGGCGGCTTCGGCGGTGTCGGCTACCCTGGCGGCGGCTTTGAGGATCAGCCCTATTACGGGGGCGGTGGCCATTACGACGGCGGGTACTCCCAAGCCCGCTTCAACGCCCAGGCGGCCGCGAACGACGCGGCCTGGGCAGCGGTAACGCGGGGCAATTCCCCCCGAGCTGCGCAGGCCCAAGCCCGCTTCAACGCCCAGGCGGCCGCGAACGACGCGGCCTGGGCAGCAAGAACAGGGCAGCAGCGCTAGCGCTGCCCGCCGCCCAAAAACAAAAGGCGCCCGAATCTCCCTACAGAGATTCGTGGCGCCATTTCTTATTCTAAAGTGTGGGAGCTTTACGTCGACCCTAATTGAATCAGAACAAACGTGGTAATCGCGTAGGAGGCAATAATGAGGACAAGTCCAATGACTGCAGAGACGAGTGTACTCTTCGCCGTCTTCACCTTTTCTGCCTCACCCATTGCCGTCATCCAGTTGTAGCCGGCAAAAAGGATCATGCCAATGAAGATGATGCCCAAAAGGGAAAGGAAGGCTCTGATAATGTCCGAGACAATGGTCGGGAAGCTGCGTGTACCTCCACCGACGAAGCTAAAGGCTGTATTAATACTGGTAAGACACGACGCTGGACCTCCGGTAAGGCATTGCGCGAGCGCGCTCTCTGGAGTCGCAAGCAGCGCAAAAGACAGTGCGCCAATGACTGCGACCGGTAGCCACGCCTTACTTAATAAGCCCTTTGCCAAGCCCTTCAAAAACAAATTTGGTGATTGCATAGGCGCTGATGGTTACAACAAGTCCAATGGTGGCGTAAATAATGGTGTCCCGCGCTCTCGTGATCTTTTCTTTCTCTCCCATTGCGGTCATCCAGGTGAACCCGGCATAGAGCATCATGGCTAAGAAGACAACCCCGATAACAGAAAGGCCTACTTTAATGAGCTGTTCGATAAAGAAGAAAAGGTTTTTATCTGGCGCTGTCTCGTACCCAACATTTTCCGCAGTTTTTTTTAGCTCTTCAAGGATTTTTGGGGCGCCAGGGCTTGTTGACGCCAGCGCAGATGGCACAAAGAACTCTTTCAGTGCGCGTTCCAGCATTGTCACACGTTACCCTTTCTTGTGAGCGATAGTAAAAGTTCGAACATTACCCCGTGGTCCGTACCGCGATTACGATTTGGTCTAAGACAAAGCTGACAATGGCAAACGCGGCTAAAATAATGATAAGCCCAACAACTCCACTGCCAATGAGTTTCTTTGCCTTCTTTACCTTTTCTTCGTCCCCAAGCGCAGTCATCCATTGAAAGCCTCCGACTAAGACAATAGAAACTGCGATCAGCCCAAGGAAGCCCAGGAAAACTTTAATGATATTACTCGCGATGACTCGTGGGTCGTTCGCAGATAAGCCAATGGGCTGGAGCTTGTCTAAGCCAAAGTACGGTGTCGTCTGGGCAAGCGCGTTCGATGCGGACATAAGCCCCAGTGATACTCCAACCCCGGTACGGATCCAGAGTGAGGAAAGCTTTGTTCGAACAATAAACATAGATTCATTGGTTATATTAGCTTTATTATTCTTTGGAATCATTATTTTGAGCGTTGCGGGATTTCTCCCCTAAGTCACTTATCCACTCGTATGTGTACTATACCATATTTGGTCTACTTCTTAAAACTAGAAGCGCTGCGAAGCACAGTAATGAGGGTATTGAGAAAGGCATAAGCGGCAAGAAGCACGAGCAGTCCGAAGACAACCCAAATGACTGTCTGGCGGGCTGTGCCTACCTTTTCTTTGTTTCCACTGGCTGTGATCCAAGTGAAACCAGCATAAAGAAGCATGAGCACTGCTGCAACAACGGAAAGCGCAAGAATGCCGTTTAATACCGTTGTCCAAAAACCGCCAAACCCGGCATTACTAGCCATTGTGGTACCGGTAATTGGATTAATTAGAGTAACATTGCCACCACTTTCTGCAAGAAGAAACCAAAGCCAAATCATAATCATTTCTAGACTTTCGCGATGTTGAGAAATATCTGAAGAAGGAACTGAAGCAGCACAAATCCGGAAAACGCAAGCAGCAAGCCCAGGACCACCCAGAGGATGGTGTTTCGCCCAAGCTGAATGCGTTCTTTGCTGCCGCCGGCCGTGATCCACTGAAACGCTCCCCAGAGCACCGAAATCAATGCGGCGACGCCTAAGAACGGGATGAAGCCGAAAACAAGCACCGTGTCCACGAGTTTATTGATCGTGTTCACCTGCTCCCCAAGCGGGTTTTTGAGTTCTTGGGCAGAGGCGATCATTGGCAGCAGTGAAATCAGCGGGTGCATGTGAGTCCTTCCCAAGGAGCTTTGGCGAGATCAAAGTTTCCGCTCATAAGGCGAAGAACGAGGATCACGAACTCCCAACTTAACATGAGAAAAAAGAAACCAATGGCCAGCTTCCAAAGGCCTTCTTTACTGGCTTTTATTTGTTCAGCATTGCCGCGACTGCCGATAAGCCCAAAGGCGTTCCAGAGTAGCATTCCAAGCGCGATACCGCCGGCAAGACCCAGAAGGATGTTTACTGCATTGGAAGCTACGCTCAAGAGTTCGCAGAGTGTGCAGTTTCCAGAGTCAATACATTTTTTATCAAGACCCGAGAGCAATCCATTTGACTGTTCTTCTGCTCTTGATGCAATGGGCAGCAGCGAAAGGAACATCGTTAGCGTGAGCAGCCAGAGGCGACGAAAGAATCTCCGAGATCCCTCGGCGCGGCTGGTTCGGCTCGGCTCACCACAGGTCGGGATGACAGATGTCCAGAGACTGCGTCGTCTTAAGACTTCTCGCAATAACTGAATACAAAACATCATACTAGAGGTCGCTGCGCAGCGTCTGCTGCACTTGCTGGGCTGCTCGGGTAATGGCTTGTGATGGATCAAGCTCGCCTTGGTTTACCGCGTCGATCGCTCGAGTGAATGCTGCTTCCATTTCTTGGGCATGAAGGCCGCGGTACCAACTTCGGGAAACAAGGGCTTGCGGAGCAAATACTCCCAAGGACGGATCTCTACTTTGGGAAGCAAGCAACGATCGCAACGCAGCCGGTTTTTTTGTTGCGGTAAGATAGAGATTCGCCTGTTCATCAGCAGTGAGGAACCGAAGGAAATCCCAGGCTTCGTTTGGGTGTTTCGTTTTTCGCGAAACCCCTTCAAACCAGGTGTTTGCAAGGGCAATACGGACGTTTCGGTCAAGAAGTTGCTGCGGTTGGGGCATGGGGTTTATTGTCCAGTGAATTTTTGGCGCAAGTTGAAGATCCCGAGCGGTATAAGAGTAGCCCAGAAGGTAGGCGAGTCGGCCAGCCCGGAACAAATCTAGGGCATTTGGAAGCTCGTCATTCCAGGTGTAACTTGGCTTCGTTGCGTTGGCAAAATCAGTGTAGAATCGCAGGGCCTCTGCCCCAGGGGAAACGGTAGTACTGACGCCATCCGGAGTTTTGTCAAAAGAGATGTTTCCGTTGAGTTCTGCAAGCTGCGCGCCACTTTGAAGCATGAGAGTAAGCAGAATATCGCCAGCGCGCGGGATGTTGTGCGAACCTCCAAGAGCGATTGCTGCTTGATCAATTGCCCCGTCTTTGCCTAAAGCGCGGAGTTTTTTTACGTGTTCGAGAATCTCTTCCCAAGATTTTGCAGGGCTTGAGATGCCGGAAAACGCCAACAGATCGGTGTTTGCATAGAGCGCCAACGTGTCAACGCCAAGCGGGAGCGCGAGCACCGCATTGTCTTTAATTGCAGTTGGTACGACACTGTCGACAAAGGCGCTTGCAATTGCTGCAGGTGTTGGGCCAGCAGAGAGCTTTTTTGTAACCAGGAATCGTTTTCTCGGGCCAGCTTCGCGTGTTGTGTCAAAGATCGTGATCGTCGCTGGAGATGGCAGGAGTTTCCCCGCGAACTTGCCCATCCAGGTATCTGGGAGAGAGAAAAGGTCTGGGCCACGATCTTCAGCAAGCGCATTGAGTAAAGCGCCTTCATATTCATCGTAGCGGAATTTTCGATAGCGGATCGAGATATTCGGATGCAGCTCGCTATAGCGCTTAAACACCGGAGCAAACACGTCTTCGTCGTCAAAGACCCGCCAGTAGGAAAGCTCGATTTTTGGAAGATCCTCCACCACCGGCTGCCCGCAGGTAAAACTGAAGCCCAGCAGAGGGAGCAAGGTAAGAAGAAACAGGAGGCGGGACATAGAACGCTGAATGTCTAATGCCTAATTACTAATGTCTAATGGTGGGGTACGAGGCACCGCGTTCATTAGAGATTAGTCATTAGTCATTGGAAATTTCATGTAGGTATTTCCGCAACCCCACTTTCACTTCCGGATGCTTCAAGCCCATTGCAATGGTTGCTTTCACAAACTGAAGCTTGTTGCCACAGTCGTAACGCGTGCCAGTAAATTCGCAGGCGTAGAGAGGCCGTGTCTTTAAGAGTTCGCGGAACCCATCAATGAGTCGGAGTTCGCCGTGGTGGCTAGGATGTGCGCGCTTCAGGGCATCGAGCGTTTCGGGAGTGACAATGTAGTGGCCAACAACGGCAAGGCGCGAGCGCGTTTCGGATGGTTTTGGTTTTTCAATGAGCTTTGACACCTGCCAAACTCGTGGCGCCACCTGCTTGCCTTCGATAACCCCATACATGGAGATTTCTTTTGAGGGTACACGAACCGCCGCGATCACTGGATCTCGGAATCGTTCATAGACTTCGATCAGTTGGGCTAACGCCGGACGCGTTCCGACAATGAGTTCGTCGCCGAAGAGCACGGCGCAGGCTTCGTTGCCAATGAGTGAGCGCGCGCAGAGAAGCGCGTGTCCATCTCCGAGTTGAATTTTTTGGCGAACGTAAGCAAAGTTGGCGAGATTGGTGATGCGCTGGATTTGGGAGAGCAGCTCGAATTTCTTGTTGCGGTCCAGGTGCCACTCGAGTTCGAAGTTTCGATCAAAGTGGTCTTCGAGAGCACGCTTTTGAGCTCCGGTAATGAGAATAATCTCGCTAATGCCGGATGCCACGGCTTCCTCCACCACGTACTGGATGATCGGTTTATCCACGATCGGCAACATTTCTTTGGGCTGCACTTTTGTGGCTGGCAAAAACCGCGTGCCAAGCCCTGCAGCGGGGATAATCGCTTTATGGATTGTCTGCACCATAGAACTTCATTGTAGCACGAGTCGCACCATGGTCGCAACGAGTTCAGCCGTCATCCTTATGCGCGCCCAAAGGCCGAGCAGCCAGCCGATTTTTTGTTCTTTGCGGCGGATTGAAACGCCAGAGAGCACGATTGGCATAATGTGATACCCCAGTCGGCAGGCAGTGGCATTGAGGGCCAGTTCAATCTGAAACCCGCGCTTAAAGTTTTGGGGCACTTGCTCCCATAAGGGCTTTGGCACCACACGCTCGCCGGAAATCCATGGAAAGCAGTATTGGCTTAACCAAGTCAAAATCCTTCCGCGGTCCCGGATACTGACGGTCATAACAGGAGGTCTCTCTGCTCTGCAGTCATCCCGAGCAGGGCCGAGGGATCTCGCCATAAACGGTTCAAGAAGCCGATCAACATGCTCTCGTTTCAATCCCAACAAGTCCGCATCCAAAAACAAAAAGTGCGTAGCCGCTTTGGCGGCTCGCGTCCCGGTCTGCATGGCTTGGGCTTTGCCACGATTGTGTTCGTGTCTCAGTACTCGCGCTCCAGCTTTTTTTGCAGCGGCGCTCGTATTGTCAGTCGAGCCATCATCCACGACGATCACTTCTGCGACCGTCTGCGGCAGGTCTGCGACTGTCCGCACAATATCTGCGACGGTCTGTGCTTCATTATAAGCCGGGATGATTGCTGTGCAACGCATTGACATAGCAGGGTCTTTGTGGTAGTATAACTGATCTATGAAATTTGCGAAACTCAAGCAAAAAAAGGTTTTCCTTCCACTCGCGGCGATTGCTCTACTGGTCGTTGGCGGCGCCCTCTATACGCGCCGTCCAAAAGAGCCGACCTACACTACCGCGATTGTTAAAAAGATGGATCTTATTGCAAAGACCTTGGTCACTGGGCGCGTGACGCCTGCCCAAGCCCTGGACCTCGCGTTTGAAAAAGTTGGAAGAGTAGATCAAGTGATCGTTGAGGTCGGCAGCCATGTAAAATCAGGGGATGTGCTGGTTCGTCTTGATACTCGGGAGCTTGAAGCCCAATTGGCGCAAGCCCAAGCTGCCGGAGAAAGCGCACGCGCGCAACTGTTGCAATACGAGCACGCTCAAGAGCGAGAGCAGACGATTCTTTCAGAGTTGGAGCGCGGCACGCGTCCGGAAGAGCTTGCAATTGCCAAAACCAATGTCAGCGCGGCTCAAAAAGCGTTGGACGATGCAGCCGCGGATCTTGAGCAGGCAAAGGAAAAAGGACGAGTGGCGCTTCAGAATCTCACCGACGGGATTGCCGATATCTTGCGCGATTCTTTGGTAAAAGCCGATGACGCGCTCACGAAGCAAATTGATGAACTCTTTGACAATGATGAAAGTTCACGACCCACCGTCACCTTTGCGACGAGCGGGCAACTGGCGACCAATGCGCAGTCCCAGCGCGTGATTTCCGCAGCCGCGCTTGCGGCATTAAAACAAGAGCGTGAACTCCAGCCGGCTTTGAACCAACTTTCTCCCATTGCCACACTGCTGGATACGGTAAACGAGGCAGTTGTCGTAGCAACAAATCTTACGCTTTCCACGCGCGCAAGCTACAAAGCAAACATTAATACGGCGCGCACGAATCTCAACGCGGCAACTGCAGCGATCAACAAGCAAACTCAACTCATTGCCAGTCAGACGGAAGAAAACCAGCGGCTGCTGTTATCCGCTCAAGCGCGTCGAAACGACGCCCAAGCGGCTCTGGAGCGAGCAGGGGCCGAGTTGGCGTTAAAAGTCGCCGGGCCAACAAAAGAAACACTGGGCGCTCAACAAGCAAAACTCGAGCAAGCACAGGCAAGTGTTGAAGCGCAAGCCGCGTTGGTAAAACAGGCAGAAGCGCGTCGCGATGAAGTCGCAGCTCAGATTTCACTTCGCGCGTTAATTTCCTCGATTTCCGGCGTCGTCACGAAAGTGAATGGAAAAGCGGGAGAGATCATTTCAGCGG